>Ga0307476_10000157_pt1 | contig 66353 bp, 64 predicted proteins | sample atmos_gasesECM2C_2_FD_203314 | JGI IMG/M metagenome (GOLD analysis project Ga0307476, IMG submission 203314) | Hardwood forest soil microbial communities from Morgan-Monroe State Forest, Indiana, United States - atmos_gasesECM2C_05 | ecosystem: Environmental > Terrestrial > Soil > Temperate... | reverse complement strand
ACACCCAAGGGAATGGGGAACTCTGTGCTCACCAAGACTACGACGACGATGCGGTGATAATACTGAATATCGGTTTGCATCTCGCCGTTCACCTTGTGCTGCACCTCCCGCTCCATACAGGCAGAGCAACAGCGGGCAAACGAACTGCAGATTTCAATGCCATCGACCGCCCCCACTACCAACCCGCGGGACCAATCGGAGTGCAGCACGCCGTTGCGTTTCAGGCGGCGAGCAATTTCACAGCTGAACCCGAACACAGGTTCGGGAGACTGTCTTTCGAATAACCCAGGGTGTCATCGCTGATCGGTTCCGATGCGTTTGGCCAGCGCCCCATGGTGACACTCGGCCTCGATCTGCAGCAGACTGGAGATCTGCATCGCCGCTCCCAACAAGACTGCGTCAAACACTTTTTTCCACGCGTGCTGGGGAAACTGCCGTCCTTCGGGCAGAGCGCTCACCAAATCCGAAAAGCCAAACACCTTGTCGAGATAAGCCTCGAACCGATGCCGGGGTCGGCTCAAATTGGCCGATCTTCCTTTTCCCTGAGCTTTTCCTTAAGAAACCGTTTCAGGTTCACGCTGCAGATGGTCGCGGCGGCAGCCTCAAAGCGTCGGCGCATCTCGATCTTTTCCCGCACCCTCTCCCCCCACTGCGCCGGAACGTTGAGGGTCTTCGGCTGGCCGTCCACCAGCAGGGAGATTTGATATTGCACGTGCAGGCGTTTGCCGTCGGCGCAATGACAGGTGGGCCGGCCACAGGCCCGTTGGCGTTCGACAAAAGAGCCGGGCAACATTTCGCGGAACAAACCAAGGCTGCGGACGAGTTTGCCGCGCAATTCCAGGTCGGGTTCGCCGGATGGTTTCATATGACAGGCATGATAGTGTCAGAACTGAAGGAAATCAAGTACCTTCCGAGTTTCGCAAGAATGACGTCACCCCGCGAGCGCAGGTGAAACCCTTGCCAATATACGGACTGGCCTCGGACTTTACCCCCACCTTACGGAATCATTGCCCGTTGTAACCCGTTCTAACCCGTCGTAATGGGTCTGTTTCCGGTCACTCCATCGCCCGGGTTCTGAAACCATGAAATGATTGAGTAACAGTAACAATGAACAGCGATGGAGGAAACACGGAATCGTTGCTAATCATTACCGGTACGATGGGGGCTGGTAAGACAAGTGTTCTGGGCGAAGCGTCCGCCATTCTGGCCCTGCGCCAGATTGACCACGCGGCAATCGACATGGATGCGCTCGGCCTTGCCCATCTACCGTCCCGAGTTGGCAACGATGCCGTCATGTACCGCAATCTTCTGGCTGTCTGCAAGAACTATGCTGCTGTCGGAGTGCAGAGATTGTTGCTGGCGCGCGCGATAGAAGACCGGGCTCAACTGGAGAGCTGTCGCGTCATGGTTCGGAGCACAAATACGATCGTCTGCCGTCTCACCGCTAGCATCGCAGCGATGAAGCAGCGCGTGAAGATCCGTGAAACGGGCATATCTCAGGCAGAGTATGTTGCTCGCGTCGCGAAATTGAATGTCATTCTTGACCGTGCGCGACTCGAGGATTTTACCGTCACAAACGAGAAGCGTTCATTGACCGATGTTGCCCTGGAGGTGCTGATCAAAGCTGGATGGATCTCAAACTGACCCACTACCACCCCCTGCAGACTGCTCCTGTCTTCCGGAAGAGTCGGCTTCTCGCAGTTCTTTTGGTTCTTCTGCGCTATTCGCCGAACAAGTTCTTGTAAATCGCTCCGCCCAGCGCGCCGCCGATCAGTGGCGCAACCCAGAACATCCACAACTCCTGCAGCGCCCAGCCGCCGGCAAAGATTGCGGGGCCTGTGCTGCGGGCAGGGTTCACGGAAGTGTTGGTCACGGAATGCAGACGAGGTGTATCAGGGTCAGGCAAAGACCAATCGCGATAGGAGCAAATCCCTTGGGCGCGCGGCCATCGGTGGCGCCCATGATTACGATGAGGAAAAATGCGGTCAGCACCACTTCCGCGGCGAAGCCCGCCGCCATCGACTAGCCGCCCGGAGAGTTGACTCCGTAGCCGTTGGAGGCGAAGCCGGCATGCACGTCGAAGCTGGCCGTCCCGCTGGCGATGAAGTAGAGCACGCCAGCCGCGGCAATCGCGCCCAGCACCTGGGCAATAATGTAATGCGGCAACTCAGAAGCAGGGAAGCGCTTGCCCACCACCAGTCCGACGCTCACCGCCGGATTCAAATGACAGCCCGAGATGTGCCCGATGGCGAAAGCCATCGTCAGGACCGTGAGACCGAAAGCCAGGGCGACGCCCGCAAATCCGATGCCGACCGAGGGGAAGCCTGCGGCCAGCACGGCAGCGCCGCATCCGCCGAAAACCAGCCAGAACGTTCCAAAGAATTCCGCAGCTGCACGTTTTCCGATGGGCATTGAGATCTCCTGGGGTTTGGGATGGGATCGATCGATTTGAACCGGGTAATGTGCGGCCAAGGGGTAGCACAAAAGCATCGCCTTGAGAAGGACGAACCGGCCGGACGGGGCCGGACGGCGGGGGCGGGCGCCCCTCAGAGGTAACTTAAGGAGCCATTGTTTCCGAGTAAGCCTGCAAACCAGGACCCACCCTTAGATCGCTCGACGCTGCGTGACCATGCGGGACGTTTCGCGCCGTCAAACTTTAAGCTGCTATCATTGCGGCCATGTCCACAGCACAAAGTTGGGACCCGGCGTCTTATGCGCGAAACGCGAGATTCGTATCCGATTTAGGATCGCCCGTCGTGGATTTGCTTGCACCTAAGCCCGGCGAAAGGATTCTCGATCTTGGTTGCGGAGACGGCGTACTAACGAAAAAGCTAGCGGATCTGGGTTGTGAAGTGGTTGCGGTCGATTCTAGCCTTCCGCAGGTCGAAGCCGCGAGGAAGCTCGGCTTGAACGCATCCGCGATCAGCGGCGAAAACCTGCCGTACAAGGAGGAATTCGATGCCGTGTTTAGTAACGCCGTGTTGCACTGGATTAGGTGTGCAGATGTGATGCTTGCTGGAGTGTATCGTTCTTTGAAACCAGGCGGCCGATTTGTTGCTGAATGCGGAGGCCACGGTTGCGTTCACAAGATCCGGACTGCTCTGGTTCAAGCTCTAGACCGCCGTGGGTTTGATGGCGAGGCTCGCGTTCCCTGGTATTTCCCCACGCCCGGCGACTACGCCACCAGGCTGGAACGCGCAGGGTTTCGCGTCGATAGCATGGCACTGATCCCCCGTCCAACTCGCTTGCCTGGCGACATCATTGGTTACCTGGAAACTTTTGCTCTCAATTTTTTTCACGGCTTCTCCGACGAAGCTCGCAACGACTATCTCGAGGAGGTTCGGATGGTCTTGGAACCGCAACTTCGCGATGCCGATGGATACTGGGTGGCCGACTACGTACGACTACGATTCGCGGCAACCAAAGCTCGCGACTGATACGATGTGGAACAAGACTACAGGGCATTGCCCCTGTCTGACGGCGAAGGGCAGAGTAATTCGTCTAACTCCCGAATGTCGCCAATCCAGAAGGAATTTCTGCTTAAGTTAGGTGATGGGGGCGGGCTCCCGGTTACGAACGCTTGTTCCGCAAGCCGATCCGGATTGTTCGTTCTCGAGGGGAATGCTAGGCTCGAATCGGTGAGTTCTACTCGAGTCCATCGGTTGCATTCGACTGCTTCCTTGCCCGCCCGAGTCGTCAAGTGGCGACAATCGGCGTCGGTCGACGTGTGGGTCAAGTTTCTGCTTGCGTTGGTGGGCTTGGGATTGGCTTTTGTTGCAGCGCTGTTCTCTACGGTGTCGCGCGACGCAGGCAACGTCTGGGCTACGGTAATTCTGGCCTCCGTGTCGTTAGTGCTCGCAACGCTGGTCGGACTGGTCACCGTGCCTTATCTGGCGCGCCGGGTGGCAGTCGAACGGCTGCGCGAGTCGTTCGACTATGAGGTCACGCGCGCAGGCATCGTGTATGTGCTGGTGACGCTGGTGATCGGCATCGCCGCACTCAACACCGGTAACAACCTGCTCTACATCGTGGTTGCGGCGATGCTGGCAGCCATTCTGGTTTCCGGCGTAGCCTCGGCCCGGGTGCTGCGTTGGCTGGAACTCGACGTTCGCCTGCCGGAGCACGTTTTCGCTGGCCGGGCGGTGCTGGGCCGCTTCGTGCTCTACAACCCGCGCCGGTTTCTACCGTCATTTTCGATCCGGGTTGTGTCGACCCTCAAGAAGAAGACCAAGGCCGTCAGACAGTGGCAATGGGAGGCGACCACGTTCACCTTTCCCTTCAACCGGCCGCCGGAGCAGCAGTGGTTGCACCTGCCGGATCGGCGTCTGCGCCGCGTGACGGTGGCCCCGCCGCCCGCAGGAATCTTTCAGGGGATGGCGTACTTCCCCTACATTCCCCCGAAGGCCGAGCTGTCGGCCGACCTGGAATTGAAATTCGAACGGCGCGGTCGTTATCGCGAAGACAGCTTCGGTCTGGCCACGCGTTTTCCTTTTGCCTTCCTGACCAAGACCCGCCATGTGTCTCTGCCGCGCGAGGTGCTGGTGTACCCGCGCGTCGGGCCTGCCGATGAACTATTCGATATCCTCCCGCTGGTGCGAGGCGAATGGGAAAGCTTTGTGCGTGGACGCGGCTCCGACCTGTACCGTATTCGTGAATATATGCCCGAGGACAGCGCCCGCCACGTTGACTGGAAGGCGACCGCCAAGTCGGGCTCGCTGAAAGTCCGTGAGTTCGCGCGCGAAGACGAGCGCAAATTGTGCGTGGTCTTCGACAATCCCGAACCAGGGATGATTCCGGAGAACGCCTACGAGAGGGCGGTCGAATTGACCGCCTCGCTGGCCTGGCATTTCTCAACCCAGGATGCCGAGGTGTCCTTCGTCGTTCCCGGACAGCCTCGTACCCGCGATCTGCACGAATTTCTTGGAGGGCTGGCAGTCATCGAGCCGGGAACCAGCAATCTGCTGGAACCTGCACCGGGAGCGGCTTCTTCCGAGTGGCATCCGCTGCACGGCATGAACTTGACTGCAGCTGACGACTACAACATCGTCGTCACCGCCCGGCCGCCCGGCAGTCTGCCGACGGCCTTGTGGAATTCATCATACTTCGTCTTCGTCGGTGACCGAGCGATGGCCAGCAAGACTCCGCCACCTCATTCCACGGGTGGCCATTCGTAAGGAAACGCCTCGCCCGCCTCTTCTGCGCTGATCTTGACGTCGAGCTTCTCGGGCCGCCTGAGCCAGCCGGGGATCTCTTCGGTTTGCAAGGGCCTCGGCCCTAGGCAGTAGCAGTTCATCCCGCGCCTCCCCCGCGTGCTCCAGGCTTTTCACCGTCCGAAGGCCGCTAACGAGCCCGGGATTCTTCATCAAAGATCGGAATGGCACGAAGGTAACATTGTGCAATGAGTACCTACGTCGTAACGTTACTTTGGATTACCGGGGTACATTGAACGCCAGGTTGGGACACGTTAAGGTAACTAAACCGAGCCCAAGCACCATTAACTGGATCGAGATCTGGCGGTCGTAGCTTGCCGGTCGTCAGGTCCAGCGCAGCCCTCACCATGAGCGAGAGAGTCAAGATTCTGTATTACGGTCTCTGGATGGCGCATCCCCTGCTTCAGTTGGGGATCGCGGCGCTCTTGTTTCAGCGCGGGCTGTATCGTAAATTCAGGTTCTTCTTCGGCTATCTCCTTACCCAGGCGGTCTTCTCTGTTGTGATATTTACCGCCCACGAGTATGGGCATGATGACGCCTGCTTCTATCTCTACTGGGTCTCCGTTGCGTTTGGCGCGGCTTTCGGTTTTGGCGTGATTCACGAAGTCTTTGTGGATGTGTTCCGCTCATTCCACACCTTGCGCGATCTGGGCACGGTGCTGTTTAAATGGGCGGGCCTAGTGATGTTGCTGGTTGCGGGCGTGGTCTCGGTATCCACGAACTCGTCCGAGATGCCGCCCTGGATGCAGGCGATCATCACCTCGCAACGTTGCGTCCGCATGGTCCAAGTTGGGATGGTGCTCTTCCTGCTTTTCTTTGCCCGCTACATGGGAGTCAGCCGGCGGCAGCAAAGCTTCGGGATCGCGTTGGGCTTCGGAGCGTTTGCCGTGGTTGAACTCGCATTGATCGCGTCCTGGGTGGGCAACCACTTGGCCAACCCTTGGATGAGCATCGTCAACATGGCCGCCTACAACGGCAGCCTCATCGTGTGGCTTGGCTATGTAGCCTTAAAGAGTCCGGTGCGCGACGCGAACACGTCACTGCAGACCCAACGCTGGGAGCAGAGTCTCTCCGACATTCATCATCCGCTTCCGGCGGACTCATTGATCCCGATGTTTGAGGGTATGGTCGACCGCGCGTTGTCACGGACGCAATCAGAGGCACCCTTGCAAGCCCCCGAGAGCAAGAGGGCAGCCGCGGCGGCCGTATCCGGACTTCCGTCCCCGGTCCGGGCAACTTCCAAGACCTAAGCTCTTCCGCTTGTTGAACTCTTTTCGCTACCCAGCCCAGTCCTGCTCGAGTTGCCAGCCATACCACTCTCTGTTCGGGAACTGGAAGGAGTCTTGGGAGGAAAAACGTCCTCGTAGGCCTTCCGATTAAGATGAGGTGTTACTTGATTAAATCCTGAAAAGCAATTGATTCGATGTCTGATTGGACGCCCTTTGCTTCTAGGTCCCGGAGGCGACTACTTGGTCCACCTGTCCAACAGGTGAAAATCTTTGCATAGGGGCTTGACAATTGCCCTATAATGCGGCACCGCGCGAAGTTGCCCTCACGAGACAACTCCACGCGGTATAGGAGACGAACCCATGAAACGTGCAATCAGGATTGCGATCCTGATCGTAGGACTCGTGGGGACATTTATCGTCGCCGCCGCCCCCACGGTTCCCGCCGCGGACGGAGGCCCGATTTTTGTCTGCCCCCCGGGCCACCACTGTCAAGCCAACCTGCCACCGATCGTCAGCTAGTTAATCGGAGGCCGAGCCTGACCGCAAGGTCACCAAGGTAACCTGTAAAGTAACCTGTGGTAATTGGGCCGAACAAAAGGGCTTGCAATCTTCGGGCTGTCGGGACTCATACCAACCCGCCAGCCCCGTTTTTTTGTTCGCTTTTACTCAGGCTTGCTTAGCGCCGTTTCCAGTTCCCGCCTTAATTCCCCAGCATCGGAGATCGGCGGCTGACAGGCGGTTCCGGAACAGAGCACCGCGAAAGATTTCCCCAAACCAAGCTGCGGAAGGGCCGGAATAGTTGCCGCCAACACGGGCGGGAGGTTCCCGGCGACCGCCTGGTGGGCAGTCAGGCGCAGGGTGGTCTTGTTGAAAGCGAATGGCGCGACCGCTGCCTCATACAACTCCCCAGCCGTCCCATCCTTTGCAATCACTACAACCTGCACGGGACTTTCCAGTAAGTGGATGACAGCAATGCCGTAGCTCGCGGCAAAAATTCCGAACTGTTCCGCCACGCCCGCGAAGGTCTCGAGCGTCTGCTCCGCCTTGTCGCGGTAGCTGGAATCTCCCGTGTAGTGATGCAACCGAGTCAACGCAATCGCCGCCATGGGATTGCCCGCCGGTGTCGGCGAGTCCTGCAGCGGTTTGCGGCGGGTCGCGAGCACGCCAAGGTTCTTGCCGTTCTCGGCCGGTTCGGCATCGAAAAAGCCCCCAGACGTCGCGTCGAAAAAGCGCGCAATCATCGCGTCGGCAATGGATTGGGCAAACTTGAAGTAACTGAGATCGGCCGTAGTCTCGTAGGCGTCCAGGCAGGCCAACACCGTAAACGCATAATCATCGAGCATGCCGGGAACTTCCCGGTGCTCCGCCGAGGGATCCGAGTAAGCAACCACATGCAGCAGAAGTGCCCGTGTGGCCGCAGGCGCCTCGCCCGCGCGCTCTTCGGATGGGTGTCTCCAAGCCTCGGCCAGCGCGCGATCCAGCGACCGGAGCGCAAAGCGCCGCGCCTCGGTCAGGTCGAGCACCTTTGCCGCCTCCAGATACGCCGAGACACACAGGCTGTTCCACCCGACATACACCGTTTTGTCGACATACGGTGTAGGCCGCTCGAGCCGCGCCGCGTACAGCTTCTTCTTCGCCGACGCCAGCAGATCCTTGACCCTCTCAGGCTGCAGGTTCATCCGGCGCGCAATTTCCTCAATCGGGGCCCGCTCGTAAAGCACATTTTTCGCCGGATTGTGATGCATCTCCCCAACTTCGTTGATGTCATAATGCAGCGCCGCGACCTGGGCTTCTTCTTCGGTCAGCACAGCGCGGGCTTCGTCCAGCGTCCAGGTGAAGTAGTCGCCGTCGTCGTCCATGTTAATATCGGCATCCTGCGAAGCATAAAATCCTCCACGCTCGCGATCGCTGAGCCACTCCTCCATCCACCGGATGATGTCGCGTGCCACGTCCGCAAAGAATTCCGACCCGGTGGCCTGGTAGCCGTGCACGTAGTTCTTCAGCAATTCGGAGTTGTCGTAACACATCTTTTCGAAGTGAGGTACGACCCAGCGCTCATCAACGGAATACCGATGAAACCCTCCCGCCAATTGGTCGTAAACGCCCCCCCGGGCCATGTGCTCCAGCGTGGTCACGATCAAGTTCCGCAACTTGTCGTCGGCAAGGTCCATGTGGGGACGGCCGCCTTCGGCCGTCCGGCGGAGCAAAGCTCCGCCCGCGCTGCGCGCATATCGTTCAATCAGCAAATCCAGAGCCGACGGATGCGGAAACTTCGGTGCCTGCCCAAACCCCCCATGCTGCGCATCGAACATTTTGAACGCCGATTCCCGGATCGCCTCGATCACTCCTGCCGACACCCGCCCACTCCGCCCGGCAAACGATTCCGACTGAACGATCGCGTTCTCGACCATCTTCGCCTGCTCGACTACATCGCCGTGCTTCTCTTTGTAAGCGTTGGCAATACTGAGCAGCACACGCCGAAAGCTTGGACGCCCGTACCCATCGCTGGGCGGAAAATACGTCCCACCGTAGAATGGCTTCCCGTCCGGCGTAAGAAAAGCCGTGAGCGGCCACCCGCCCTGCCCGCTGACCGCCTGCACCGCCACTTGATACCGGCTGTCAATATCAGGGCGCTCGTCCCGATCCACCTTCACCGCGATGAAGTGCTCGTTTACGATGGCAGCGACCTCGGGATCGTCATACGACTCCCGATCCATCACGTGGCACCAGTGACACCACACCGCGCCGATGTCGAGCAGAATGGGCTTGCTCGCACTTGCGGCTGCCCGAAACGCCTCTTCGCCCCATTCATGCCACTGAATCGGCTGATGCATCGCAGAACGCAGGTAGGCGGAAGACGCGCGAGCGAGGGAGTTGAGCGTGGTCGTGGTCATACATTCTAGTGTAAATCGTGGGCGGGAATTCGAAGGCCGAGACCGACGCTACCGCGCTGCCAGCGCGTCCAGGCGCGCCAGCGTGTCAGGGTATTTGCGCACCAAAAGGACGAGCGCAGCTGCCTGGGGATTCGGTTTCGCTCGGCCCTGCTCCCATTTCTCCAGCGTTCTTTCGTTGATCCGCAACTTGCGCGCGAACACTGCCCGCGAGCACCCGAGTTTTTTTCGAGTGTCCCGCAGAAGCCTGGAATCCACCTTCGGCAGCGGCGCTACCTTTACCTTATAGCTGCGCAGCGTCAGCTTGCCTTCCCGGGGGCTCTTCATCCCCGCCCCTCCCTCCATCAGTTCGCCAGAAATATCTCTCTTTGCCACTATCGCGTTCCCCCTTTCCCCGCAATCCGCCGGCTCGCACGTGCTGCTAATTCGGTTCCGATCGAAGTCTTCAGCGCCTTCTTTTCTCTCGCCGTCAAGTCTGAGGCCTCGTCTTTGTCGTAGAGACTCATCAGCCAAATCTCGTGATCGGACGGAAAATAGTAGTAGTGATCCGCAACCCGCCTCTCCGGCCCTTGCCGCGCCAGGCGTCCCGCCAACGCATTTTTCGGCCCACATTGGCGACCGACTTTGCCCGCCTTTTGGCTGTTGACCCCCCGAACTGTGAGTCCCTACTGTCTTCCGCATGGCCAAGAGCGAATATCTCACCGAATAGGACGAAATCGTCAAGACCATGCAGATGTGCATTGACGGCAGCAAGCAAGGCAAAAGCGAGATTTCGCTAACTCATGACTCTATGGGAGACCAGGGCGGAGGGGGGTGGGATACGCCCGAACCCGAGAATTCTATTTCCGGCACCGATTTCTAAATTGTCTCGCGAAAAAAATCTCAGCGAAAATCCACAAACAAATGGTGGTAAGCGAGCTGGAAAAGGCCGCGTAGCGTCAGAAACAGATCAGGTCTTGAGCCCCTGCAACTGATTCGCGATCGTGCAATACAACTCAATCGCTTCCGCCAGTTGCTGCTTCTCGATGAACTCGCCTTCCGTGTGCGCCACGTGAATCGAGCCCGGACCAATCAGCAGCGGCTCGCCCCAGTTGGTTAGCTTGGGGATGTCCGTGGTGAAAGCCGCGATCATCGTGGGCAATCCATCGACTGTGCGCAGTCGCAGGAATGGAAGTTCCAGTGGAAACTTGACCTGTACTTCGTCGCCCGCAGTTCGAGAAATCTGCCGCCGCAAATCGCTCGAAGGCCCAACCAGCCGGTAAAGCAAATCCGCGTGCGCATAATCCGGAATCACGTTGGGAGCGCGACCGCCCTCGATCTGGCCGATGTTCAGCGTGCAAGGGCCCACTTCGGGATCAGAAGGTAAGGGCATCACGCGCAGCCGCGCCAGAGCGGCAATCAGCTTGTCGATGGCCGACTCGCCCAGTTCCGGATACGCCGAATGCGCCATGCGTCCCCTCGCCGTCACCTCGACGCGCAAAGTTCCCTTCGATGCCAACGCAATCCGATTCTCGGTGGGTTCGCCGTTGATCAGAAAGCGGCATCTCGACGCAGCGGGTTCATTCGCGGCAAGTTCGTTGGCCACGTGCGCACCTAAACTGTCGCGCTCTTCGCCCACGACGAACAGCAGCCCCACATGAATTCCTTGCGGGCGCAATCGTTCCGCCGCGGCGATCTGGGCCGCGATGATGCCCTTGGCGTCGCACGATCCCCGTCCATAAATGCGCGCTGCATCTTCCGACGAAGGAATGAACGGCGGAACCGTATCCATGTGCGTGGAAAACACGATGGCAGGATTCGGATGCTCTGCCCAAGTGGCATACAGGTTGAAGCGGTCGCCCTCGACCGGCATTTTCCTGGTCACGTAGGCGATGCGGCAGAGTTCACCGTAAAGGTAGTTGCCCACCGCGGCTTCGTTGCCGGTGATGGACTCGATGTCCACAAGTTGGCGCGTAAGGGTAACTGCGTCCATTGCACTGAGAGGATAGCAGACGGACTTCAGTGGTCAGGTTCGGCATCAGGCCCTGTTCCTTATTCGCTCTCACCGGCTTCTTCTCTTCCCACCGTTCCGTGTAATCTGACGTCGTGGTTTCTTCGAACTCAACGATCCGTTCTCTGTTCCTCGACGGTCCTGCGGGCCGCTTGGAAGCCCTGCTCAACGCGGGATCGGCGAACGCGTCTCAGGCCGCGGTGGTTTGCCATCCTCATCCACTGTTCGGCGGGACGCTGCACAACAAAGTCGTATTTCACACCATGAAGGCGCTGAACAGCTTCGGCTTCCCGGTGCTGCGGTTCAACTTCCGCGGAGCAGGATTGAGCCAGGGCGAATACGCTGATGGCGAAGGCGAGGTCGAAGATGTGCGGGCAGCGCTCGACTGGCTCGACTCGGAGTTTCACCTGCCTGTGGTGTTCGCAGGGTTCTCGTTCGGCGCAGCGGTCGGATTGCGGGCCGCCTGTGCCGATTCCCGCGTTAGTGCCGCAATTGGCATCGGCACTCCAGTTGCGCCCGTAGCCGCCGAGGCAGAGGAACCGCGAGAGAACACACTCGACTTCTTGCGGGATTGTGCCAAGCCCAAATTGTTCGTTAGCGGAGCAAGGGACCAGTTTGGTCCACGAGGTAAGTTGGAAGAACTGGTAGCTTTGGTCCCGGAACCGAAGAAGCTCGTTGTGATCGAAGGAGCCGATCATTTCTTCGAGGGAAGATTGCGCGAGCTGCGCGAGGCGATCGAATCGTGGCTGAAGCAAGCTGTCAGCTCTCAGCCGTCAGCGTTCAGCTGAATCGGGAGTGCCGGAGGTCGCTCACAGCTGATAGCTGAGAGCTGTCAGCCACCAGCTGTCTCTATAATCCACACCATGCCTGACTCGGCCCGGGAATCCAGGTTCCGCCAGATGCGCGAGACTGCGCGCGAGACTTTTCGCCAGGCACTGGCTGAGGCTTCCATTGCGAAGGCCTTTGCGCGGCATCTGACCTGCGAGCGCGGTGTGCTCCGGGTTCGTGAAGACCTGTTCGACCTGCACTCGTACTCTCGCGTGCTGGCTGTTTCCCTGGGCAAAGCGGCCCACACGATGGTCGAGGCGCTCTCCGGGCAAGTGGGAACATCGCTTGAGGGAATCGTCGCCAGTTCGGTTGATCCGCCATCGCAAGCGCATGGGTTCCAGTATTTTCGCGGCGGGCATCCGACGCCGAATCAGGAGTCGATTCGCGCGGCCAGCGCCATGTTGAAGGCGCTGGATGCCCAACCGTCCACCGCGCTGGTGATCTTTTTACTCAGCGGAGGCGGATCGTCCATTGTGGAGAAGCCGATCGACGACGAGATCTCGCTTGAGGATCTCATCGCGAACTATCGGGCTCTAGTGCATTCGGGAGCGCCCATCGCTGAGATCAATGCGGTGCGCAAGCATCTCTCCGCAGTGAAAGGCGGACGCCTGGCGCAGGCGGCATTTCCGGCGCAGCAGGTTTCGTTGCTGGTTTCTGACGTCCCGGATGGATCGCCGGATGCGTTGGCGTCTGGACCGACCATGCCGGATTCGACGACGGTGGAAGATTGTTATCAGATTGCCGCGAAGTACGACCTGCTAACCGAGTTTCCGAACTCGACGCGAGAATTGTTCACGCGGCATGCTTTGGAAGAGACTCCGAAGTCGGACGATCCGGCATTTCATCGCGCGCGCTGGTGGACGGTGCTTTCGAACCAGACGGCGATTGAAGAAGCCAGCGTCGCGGCCGAGCGCGCGGGGTTCATCGTTCATGTGGACAACTCCTGCGACGATTGGGACTATGAGCGCGCGGCAGACTACCTAATTCAGCGCGTGCGCGGGTTGCGCCGCCAGTTTTCTCCGGTGTGCCTGATTTCAGGTGGCGAAGTCACTGTGAAGGTAACGAACGGAGGAGTCGGCGGGCGCAATCAGCAGTTTGCGCTGGCCTGCGCGCAGAAGATTGCGGGTGAAAATATCACCCTGCTCAGCGCAGGGACCGACGGGATTGACGGCAATAGTCCATCGGCGGGAGCAGTGGTTGATGGCAGCACGGTGGAGCGTGGGCGTTTGCGCGGGGTCGACGCGCGCGCGGCGCTCGATGCGTTCGATGCGTATCCCTTCTTCACCACGCTCGGCGACGCAATTGAGATCGGGCCGACCGGGAATAACCTGCGTGATCTGAGGATACTGCTGGCTTACTAGCGCTGGCGAAAATCCCCACTTCTCGCGCCAAGAACGCTCGAGAAATGGGGCACTCAAGATCCATCCTATTTTCGAGCTACGCCGATTTCGGCAAGTTGGCCACGGCGTCGTCCATGGCGTGCTTCATTTCATCCGAGGAAAGATCCTTGGTATGAGTCGCAATCGACCATTTGTGGCCGAAGGGATCTTTCAACTTGCCATAGCGATCGCCCCAGAACTGATCCATGACCGGCATTTCGACCTGCGCGCCCGCTTTTACTGCGCGGTCGAAGGCAGCGTCGACGCCATCCACGTAGATGTGCAGACCCATGCCTGCGCCACCGGTGGACTGTGGTGACAAAGATCCGTACTCAGGGAACTCGTCAGCCAGCATGATGATGGAATCGCCAATCATTAGTTCGGCGTGCATGACTTTGCCATCGGGGCCGTTCATGACGCCTCGTTCTTTGGCGCCGAACGCTTGCTTATAGAACTCGATGGCGCGAGCGGCGTCGCGCACCGTGAGATAGGGTGTGATGCTGTGGTAACCGTCGGGGATGGGCTTTACGGACATTGCAGCCTCCTGGTGAGAATTAGAGGAAAGAAGTTTACACCGAAGCGGGGAGGCGTTTGTTAAAGGACAGCAACAACTATTTGGGGTGTTGAAACAAAACAGTTGTTTAGAGTCAGAAGAATCTGGTGACGCCTTCTTCCATCACGACGACGCGGTCTTCGATCCCGGCTGCGCGGGCTTCCCCCTCAAGCAATTGCAAGGGCTCGTCGACCGGCTCGTGCGACAGGCGGAAAGTGCCGTAGTGCATGGGGACCATCCAGCGAGCCTTAAGGTCGAGGAACGCACGCGTGGCGTCGGCCGGGTTGGTGTGGACGTTCCGGAACTGTGGTGGATTGTAGGCGCCAATCGGCAGCAGGGCGAGTTCGGGAGCGAGGCGGCGTCCGATTTCGCTGAAGCCGGCGAAATAGGCAGTGTCGCCGGCGTGATAGACGGAATGCTTGCCGGCCTTCAGTACAAAGCCGCCGTAGCCGCGGTGCGAATCTTTGAGAATGCGCGCTCCCCAGTGACGCGAGGGAACGTGGGTCACCGACAGATTGCCATGGCGCGAACTCTTCCACCAGTCGAGTTCGATGATCTCCGAAAATCCGAGGTCGGATACCAAGTCGGACACATGAGTGGGGACGATGATGGACGGAGCCACGCCGCGTGTGCGCAGATTATTCTGCACCAGCGCCCGTAAAGACGGGCGATGAAGATGATCGAAGTGGGCATGCGAGACCAGAACCAGATCGATCGCGGGAAGATCGGCAACGCGTAAGCCGGGCCGTCGAAGGCGTTTCAAAACGAAGAGCCAGCGCGCGAAGTTCGGGTCGATGACTACGCTTTGCCCGCCCATCTGCACAAAAAAGCTGGCGTGCCCGATGAAGGTGATGCCGAGCTCGCCGTTGCTAGCCAGGCGAGGCTTGTGCGTCTCCCCAGAGCGGGGAGTTACCGCGGAGTGCCGCACCAAACGCCCAAACTGAGTGGCACGCTTGCGGAGGGCCGGATTGCGCAGCGTTTGCTTGATCATCCTGCTATGGAGCCCGGGGAAACCGACCTCAACTTTATGATACTCATCCTGGTCGCCGCTGTCAGAGTAACCACACCGATGCCGCCGAAACCTTTTGCCAGTTGTCAAGTTTAGTTGAATATCGGGCTAGTAGCGCTCCATTTTTCGTTTATCGTGGAGTACGGCGGTAATAGCCGGGCGAGATGACTCGCAGCTGAGGCGACCGAGCCGAGCTTCGCTTGGCCTGTCCGGGTCTGAGGCCCGGACCCCCACACTCTGTGCTTCCACATCTTGTTGCCCGTCTCCGGCTTGACCTTGATCGCACTGGTCATATCTAATCCGGGAACGTTCTTTTTTGAGCGCTTTGAGGACGAAGGAGAAAAGTCCGAATGCGAGTTGCATTTCTGGGGTTGGGCATCATGGGTCAAGCAATGGCGACGAATCTGGTTAAAGCCGGCCATGAAGTAACGGTATGGAATCGTACGCCGGGAAAGTTGGTTGAAGAAGCGGGGATCTCTCCCACACCGGCGGCTGCGGCGCAGGGCGCGGAAGTCGTGTGGCTTTGTGTTTCTGACACCGACGCGGTCGAGGAAGTCGTCTTCGGCAAGGATGGCGTGGATGCGTCTTTGGCCCAAGGAATGATCATCGCGGACTCGAGCACGATTTCTCCCTCGGCCACGACGAAATTTGCCGAGCGCGTGGCGGCGAAAGGCGTCGCGTGGGTGGATGCACCTATGACGGGGTCGAAGATCGGCGCACGCGACGGGACGCTGGTGTTCATCGTCGGTGGAGACGAGGCGACGGTCGAGCGGCTCCAGCCGCTGTTCGCAGCCATGGGGAAAAAGATCTTCCGCATGGGCGAGACCAGTAAGGGGCAGGCGACCAAGCTGGCGATGAATCTCCAGATTGCTATGATTTTTGAAGGATTCGCGGAGGCACTGACCCTGGCAACGAAGTTGGGCGTTGATCCCAAACAACTGCTGTCGTTGATCGAAGCGACGATGGTTCGCTCCGGTGTGGTCGACTACAAGGGGCCGTTCATTCTGGAGCGTGACTTTACGCCGAATTTTCCGCTGCGGCTCATGCACAAAGACATTCGGCTCACCCTCGAAGCGGCCAAGGAGGCGCGGGTGAAGCTGCCTGGGCTAGAAACCGTGGAAGAGATCTACGAGATGGCCACCGAGGATGGGCACCAGGACCTCGACTACGCTGCCACCCTCACCCTGCTGGAAAAATGGGCGGGCGTGCAAGTGAAGGGGCAGGCTGCGTAGAGTGGCTTCGAAGTCGCTCATCATTACCGCAGTAATGCCCGAAACCCCGCTATTACACAAGTATTACAGTCCCGTCCCTCGTTCTGTTGATAGCTTAAAAGAAGCTTCTTCAACGTCGAAGACCACGAGAACGGGGACCATCCTTGGACATGGAACTGCAGGATCTGGAGAGACCGCAGGCAGCAAAAGATGAAATCAACTGGATAACCGCCACCTTCATGGCCCTGTTTCACTTGGGCGCCGTGGCAGCGCTCTTTTTTTTCACGTGGAAAGCATTATTTGTGGCGATGTTCTTGTGGTGGGTCTCGGGCAGCCTGGGCATCGGCATGAGCTACCACCGGCTGCTTACCCACCGTGGCTACAAGACGCCCAAGTGGGTGGAATATTTTCTGACGGTCTGCGCAACGCTGGCGCTCGAAGGCGGCCCGATTTTTTGGGTGGCCACGCACCGCATTCACCACCAATATTCGGATCAGGATGGGGACCCGCATTCCCCGATCGACGGCAAGTGGTGGGCGCACATGGGATGGATTCTCATGGGCAAGTCGATGCACCATGATACGACCACGTTGGCCCGCTACGTTCCCGACCTCGCCAAAGATAAGTTCCACGTCTGGATCACCAAGTATCACTACGTTCCACAAATTGTGGTGGGCGTTCTGCTGTTTGCCATCGGCGGTCTGCCGTGGCTTTTGTGGGGAACGTTTATGCGCACGGTCGTGGGACTGCACGCCACCTGGCTGGTGAATTCGGCAACCCACTCCTGGGGCACGCGGCGGTTTGCGACTCGCGACCTTTCGACCAACAGCTGGTGGGTCGCGTTGCTGACGTTCGGCGAGGGCTGGCATAACAATCACCACGCACATCCGACCTCGGCCGCTCACGGTTTTGTCTGGTATGAAATTGACACCAACTGGTACGGAATCTGGGCACTGCAGAAGCTGGGACTGGCTTGGGACGTCAAGCGGGTGAAGCTGGCGGAGATCGAGCAAGGTCTGGTAGCCGCGCCTAATGGACGTCTGATCGCACCGAATGCGGCGGCCGAGTCCTGGGCGGCAGGAGACTAAGAAGGCGTACTTGCGGTTCGTAAAGCCTCGACCTTGGTCGGGGCTTTTTGCTTGGACGTTCGTAGCGGCTGTAAAGGTGCCTTCCCTGCCGGGACTCGCTTCCATTTATGGTGATGCCTTTCCAGCGCTCACGCGCTGGGCTAACGAATACCGCCGCTCTGCGGCTGGAGGGGGGACGTTCTGGCCCACCGCTCGCCTCTGACATCAGTTCTTGTGCACAATCTGGAGGGTCGCGTCTTTTCGAACTTCATCGCGCCCTGGCGCGAACTCGCGGGAAAGAACGGTGGATGACGGGGATCGTTTTCTCTGAGCCGGCGCCGACGCTGTAGAATCGGGGCGTAAAGCCATGCGCATCACGAGCCGCCGCGGAACGATCGTCTTCTTCCTGTGCCTGGGCATCGGGCTGGTCGCGCTTGCGGTCGCGCTCAACGTCGGATGGATCATCCTCAACTGGCGCGAGGGAGTGCTGCTGTTTTTCGGCATCGTGTTTTTCGCACTCATCATCGCAGGCATGGTCGTGAATACGATTTTCCTGGTGCGCGAACTGCGCCGCAGTGAGCAGCATGATAGTTTCATCAACGCCGTCACCCACGAATTGAAGACACCGATCGCGTCCATCCGGCTGCACCTGGAAACGTTACAGCGCCGTGCCTTGGCGGAGGCGCAGAAACAGGAGTTCTACAGCTTGATGCTCAGCGATGCCGACCGGCTCACTGATACGGTCGAACAGGTTCTACGGGCGGGGCGTGCGGGCGACAAGAAGGCGGGCCGGGAGAAGTCGGAGGTCGACTTCCGGCAATTGGTTCGCGAGTGCGTGGACGCCACTCGCTCGCGCCATCATCTGCAGCCTGAGGCGCTTTGCTATGAAGAGTCGTCGAGCAATGGAGGCGGGCTGCGCGTGCGTGGCAGCGCGGAAGACCTGCGCACCGCAGTCTTCAACGTGCTCGACAACGCCATCAAGTATTCTGGGCAGAACATTGATGTGCGGGTGCGGTTGGAGACTCCGGACGATAAGCGGATCGTCTTGCGGGTGCAGGATCAAGGAGTGGGCATTCCTGCCGACGATGTGAAACGCATTTTCAAACGTTTCTACCGCGTGACGCATCGGTCGCTGGCGCACGTGAAAGGTACGGGGCTGGGTTTGTTTATTGTGAAGGCGATCGCGCAAAAGCATGGAGGGAAGGTTTTTGCTGAGAGCGAGGGGGAGGGGCACGGAACTACGATCGTTCTGGAGCTGCCGCGGTGGGCGGCATGAGCCGGGTTCTGGTGGTCGAGGACGAAGCCCATTTGGCCCAGGGATTGCGCTTCAACCTCGAGGCCGAAGGGTATGCCGCGGAAGTGGTGGGGGATGGCGAGGCAGCCACGGATCGATTGCTCGACAAGAAGGAAAACTTCGACGCGGTGGTGCTCGACATCATGCTACCTGGCAAAGACGGGTTCAGCGTGGTCTCGGAGTTGCGGGCCGCGCACAACTACGTCCCCGTGCTCATGCTGACGGCGCGAGGGCGTCCCGAAGATGTGTTGAAGGGATTTGCGTCCGGAGCCGATGATTACCTGCCCAAGCCATTCGACTTGTCAATTTTGCTGGCACGCTTGCAGGGACTGCTGCGGCGGAGTCAATGGATGCGTGGGCAGACTTCTGGAAGTCCGAAGCCGAGCGAGACGCCGGCTGACGCGGCCCACCTCTCCGATTTCGGGACATTCTCCTTTGCGGAAAAGACGATCGACTTCGGCGCGCTCGAATTACGGACCGGGGACAACACGATTCATCTGACGGTGATGGAGGCGGAATTGTTGCGCCACCTGGTGCGGAATGACGGGCGCATCGTGTCGCGCAAGCAGATTCTTGAAGAGGTCTGGGGACTGCACGAAGACACCGACACGCGCGCGATTGATAATTTCGTGGTGCGCTTGCGGCGGTATCTCGAGGATGATCCCGCGCATCCGCGACATTTGCTGACGGTGCGGGGAGTGGGGTATCGGTTCCTGGCCATTCCAGCGAAGTAGACATCCAGTCGGTCTGCCTCAGAAATCGACAGGGAACTCACGAATATCTTCTAACTAACAGCCCCCTCGGTGGAACTCAGAGCTGGTAACCCGGGCCTAAAGGCACGCTGAAAACCCGGCATTTACGGCATGCCTGAAGGCATGCCCTGATATGAACGTTACAACGCAACCCTGAGACGAACCTTACTTGCATCGCGGGCTGCTATGCGCGACACAATTCCGCCACCAACGTTTCCTGGCGTTCGATGGCGATGCCGTCTAGGCGGTGTAGAACCACGAGGTAAAGCGGGATCGTAATCGCCGAGAGAGCGAGAAACACGAGCGCTGCGATCCAGAGATTCTTGTAGAGCCGCGCGACGACGAAGGCAGCGGTTCCAACCCCAACGATCACGATCTGCACGCCCAGGCTGGCCAGGACCGTCGTCTGGGAGACGTTCTGGCGGCCGAAGGTGGAGAAGTCGCGCTTTTTGGGAGCGTAGATTGATAGCAGGTTGCCGGCGGCGAAGTTCAAAGGGGCGGCGAACAGAAGTCCGGCGGCGGTTGCGACTGAGACTGCCAGATCGGGAGCGCCGTACAAGTAAGTTACCGCGAACCAGGCCAAGGCCGTGTTCGCCAGGAGAATGCCGGCGTGGGAGAGATTCTTGCCCAGGACAATCTGGCGGAAGTGCACCGGCGACGCGTAGAAGAACTGGATGCCGCCGCCGTCGCCGCCGAAACTGTTGTAGACAAGGTTGGTCAGCACTAATAAGGAATAGGCGGCAGCGCCGGGAAACGCCATGTCCGGCGTTCGGTTGAGGAAGTGTGTTTGCCGCATGGGGTTCAGCGGTCCGAGCCGAACTACCAGTAGCATGAAGACCGGCATGATCAGGGTCAGCAGCATGGGACCGCTGCGGGCGAGGTAGCGCATTTCCTTTTCAAACACCGCGGCGACGGACTGGGAAAATCCCGGGAGGGCCCATCCTACGTGCGGGGCTTGAACCTGTGCGACTGCAGGGCGCGAGGCGGCTTCGCTGAGATTCTCGCCGTGAAACTGCCGGCGCAGGCGCAGGTGCAGCAGATATCCTACGGCCGTCGTCAGCGTTCCCAGGATGAGCAGGGAACCGAAGCCGTCGCGGTATTTTGCGTGCGAGGCTTGCGCCATCGCATTAGCCGCCAAGCCGGGGGGCAGCGCTCCCTGTACTTGGGCTCCAACCTCAACGGCTCTTTTGAGTTCTGGACGCGGCTTCTTCTCGAATCGCCCGGCTATCGGACCGACCAACTGAAAGCTGAGCATCGTTAGGATAAACAGAACCCCCAGGATTTCGCGGGTGCGCCGCTCGGCTAGCCAGCGCTCGACCCAGGCGAAGACGGTCTGCATCAAGACGAGATTGAAGAGGGCGAAGGTCAGCAGCACCAGCAACGCCCAGGGAAACAGCAGCGGGCGGGCAAAACTGATGCCGAGGAGAATCCCGAACAACGCGAGACTGCCCAGTGCGCTGGCGGGATCGAAGAATCCGTAGGCCAGGCGGATCAGGAAATACGAGCGGTAAGTGAGCGGGAAGCGGAGCAATTCGGAAGAGTCCGGGTTGTTGGTAAAGGCGGTTGCCATTACGGGGAAGACTTGCCAGAAGAAAAGCACGGGCCACAGAAGAATCGCCATGAATTCGGCCTGGCCCCGGGAGACGAAATAGAAGGCGAATCCGGTCGCGGCGGTGAAGCTGCCGAAACCGCCCAGCGCGAAGGCGAGCGTGACCACGATGCGGGAGACCAGTTCCATCTTGCCGCGCTTGGTGCGCAGGCCGTTGACGAACATGCGCCAGCGCAGGTTGGCGATGGTTGAAATTTGTGCTCGGATACCGATAGGAGATGCCATTTCGTGCTCTCATTCTTGCACAGGTGAGTGGGTGGCGCATCCCCTTACAAGGCAATGAAACGGCGCCACCTCCTTTCACCCAGCAATTGTGTCGAGTATCGGGTCACGACCCATTTCATAATGGACGTGATCCGGGTCACGCAGGGGGTGGGACTACTCACGGTTACTCCGCGACTGCCGTTAGAAGATGTAGATTCGTTGGAGGAGAATTGTAAATGGCGTCATCCGAAAGAACTCCGTTGTCGGACAGCGTCACGCACCCGCTCGCGAACGCACTGGAGTTGGCTTGTGGCTGTCATCACGCGAAGCTGAGCCGTGTCTTTACCATCGAAGGCCGCAGCTACAAGGTCTGCTGCGATTGCAGCGCCAAGTTTGACTATTCGCTGCGAACCATGTCGATCATGCCGCATGGCAGGTTTTTCGCCACGCTTCGCCGTTGACGCGCCCGCCGCAGACATGACCGAAGAAAGCTCCAGCAGTTATCCCAACACGTTCCCGGTGAGACCTCACCCCAGCCATGAAAGCTCCTGCTCGGTGCGGGTTCCGCCGACGATGCGCAGGAAAATCTTCTCCAGAGTAAGCTTCTCACCGCCAGACGCAGCGCCATCCTCTGATCCGGTGGGCGTTTGCGCCCCGACTCCGGCGCGCAATTCCTCCAGCGATCCCTGCGCCACCAGTCTCCCCTGATGAATGATGGCGACGTGACTGCATAGGCGCTCGACAATCTCGAGCACGTGGGATGTCAGGAAAATCGTGGCTCCGCGGGTGATCATGCCTTGCAGCATGGATTTGAGCGTGCCGGCGGCGATCGCGTCGACGCTCTCGAAGGGCTCATCGAGAAACAGGACTTTCGGCCCGTGGATCACCGCCGCCGCGAGTGCCAGCTTCTTCTGCATGCCGTGGGAATAATCGGTGACGAGTTTCTTGGGCTGATCGGCGAGTTGCATGAAATCGAGTAACTCGGCAGCGCGCTTGGCCGCCGTTTCGCGGTCGAGGCCGTACATGCGTCCGGCGAAGCTCAGGAATTCGGCGCCAGTAAGACGGCCGAACAGCGCCATGCCCTCGGGCACGACACCGATCTGGCGCTTCACTTCGACGGGATGGGCATTCAGATCGAGGCCAAGGATTTCGATGCGCCCCGAACTCGGCGCGAGAAGCCCGGTCAGCATTTTGATGGTGGTGGATTTTCCCGCGCCGTTGGGGCCAAGGAAACCGAAGAACTGTCCGGGGGAGACGCGCAAGTCGACATTTTCGACGGCCACGAACTCTCCGAATCGGCGGGTCAGGCCCTGGGTGGAGATGGTGGGCGCGGAATCCATGGAACTCAGAATCTAGCACACCCACCTGATTCCGGCGCGTCTACGGTTTGTCTTTGGCGGGCGCTTCTTTCTTCTGCGGCTGTTTTTTCTGCGCGTCTTCAGTCCACGGAGGAACTACGCCGACGAAGCGCGCGTAGGCGATGGATTGCCCCAGATGCTCGGCTCCATGGCGGACGATGAAGAGGAGGATGCCGCGCTCGGTGTTCTTGCCGCCGAACCAGTCCATGCTCTTTTCGAGATCGATGTCGAGCATCGCTTTGATCGCCTGCTTGGCGTGGGTGTAGGAATCTTTGAGAGTGGCGACGACTTTGGCTTTGTCGGTGGTGGATTTCTCGAGGCTCTTCACATCCACTCCGGCCGGCGGTGGGGTGCCCACGAGTTTATAGAGGTTGTAATTCGCGGCGCTGACGTGGAGGAAGACTTCGGCGAACGAGCGCACGTCAGGGGCCGGGCGCCATGAGTATTTCTCGGCAGGGATGGCTTCGGCGAGGCGAGTGAACTTGTCTTCTTGAACGATTACCTCGGACAGAACTTCGGAACGATAGCCGGTCACGCCGGGCGTGCCTTCTTTGTAGGATTGATCTGGGCTCCCGTTTGAACAGCACCAGCCGCGAGGACCAACAAGCATAGGACCGAGAAAATGGATTTCACGGGAAGTCTCCTTTGGGCCCGAACAGTCTAGCCCATTTTTATGTATTGCGTGGACTAAACCCCCCGTGTCCTCCCGAGGGCAGCGAGGGAGCTGGGTTCTTGCTCGCACTACCAGTGTTTCCGCTGCCAGCAAAGACCCGGATCCCTCGCTTGCGCTCGGGATGACAGACAACGGTCTCATCTTTCACCGGAAATAGTCTTCACCGAAACTCGGTGGTGCGCCAGAGGAAGATACCGCAGGTCAGGAGGAGCGCGAGCATAGCAGCGGCGAGGGCGAGCGCCCAGTACAGGCTGATCTCTACGTGCGGGAAGTTTGCCATGGCAGCCAGGACGACAAACAGACCTGTGGTTCCGGCAATGAGCAGCCAATCGAGGAGCGTCCTCGGGGAGGTGGCGGCTTCGTATGCACGGCCTTCCATGCCGGCACGGACGTATTCGTCTTCGATGCCGTAGCGTTGCCCTTCTCGCTCCGCGGCATCCTGCCAGGACGAATGCTCGCGCTCGGTCGCGGACGAGAGCGCGATCCCCACTGCTCCCAGAGCCATCAGCAGCGATCCTCCGGCTACCTGCCAGTAGACCGCGTGGCCGCCGCCTTGCAGTTCATGAAAAACCAGGATGCCCCACAGCAGTCCCCAGAGCTGATTCGTGTTGGAGAGCGGAATGCCACGGCTGATGCCAACGTACTTAGTGGCAAATTGCTGGAACAAGTCGCCTATGACCCAGACGAAGCCGCCCAGCATCAGCCAGAACAGCACGGGGCGCGCGCTTGTCAGTTCATGCCAGAGCGGCGTCGCGCCACGATACCCGATGGCCAGCACGGTCATGGTTGCCAGTTCGCCGATGGTGAAGAACGTGATGAACGAAAGCGGGTTCATGCCGGTCAGATACGCTTTGCGGTAGGGAATGTACATGGTTCCCCAAAGGACGCCGGCACCGAGGGCAGCGAGCACGCCCAGCGTGGCTTTCCCGGGCGCAGCCTGGTGCGACGAGGCGATGGCCAGCAGTGTGGCCCCTCCGAACATGCTGGCCGCACCGCCGAGAACTCCGAGCCAGCGCTTCCATCCGGCGTAGTGCAATTCGTTGAAGAGGAGGAATCCCCAGAAAATTCCGAGCAGGCTGTTTGTGTTCCAGAGCGGAAAGGCAATGCTCAGGCCAACGTTGCGGATGGCGTAGATGGTTAAGGTGTTGGCGACGGCCCACATGCATCCAGCGAGCACGGCCCAGATGACCAGGTGCGGCGCCTGGCGAACGTCGTTGCGCACCTGGGAGGTGCCGCGAACCAAGGCGGGGACACTCCACCGTGCCAGGAAGACTCCACACACCATGATGAGAGAAACGGTAATGGGGGAGACATCAGGGTTGACGAGCTTGATGGGAGCTTCTGCGCCACCCAGCCAGGCCCCGGCGGCGAAGCCGCAAAAGATGCCGAGCCCTTGCAGGCTGCGCAGGCGCGTGACATCCATTCGACTACGAACAGCGGTGGCTGTTCCAGCCTCCACGATTCCCCCAGATGATTTCAGCGGAGTTTATCCAACAGTAGCAAGCCGCCCATGAGCACGCTCAGCGGAATCCAAAAGTGAAGATCGGTCGCGATTGCGACAAAACGACTGCGAGGACTTACGGATCCGGTTACGCCGTCCGACATGAGGCCGCCTTCGAGATAGATCGTGATCTTTGCAGGCGGGAATGATTCCGACGCCCGTCGACGAAGCAACTCATCTTAGAGATATGCGTGGCGGGAGTCAACGCGAGGGGCAGGAGGGCAGGAGGGGCAGGAGGTAGAGCGAAGAAAAGTCCGTCTTCCACAGTAAACCGGGCGTGTGGGAAAGCAGGGGGCGAGCGCACGGAGTCGATGAGCGTTAAAGCGATTTTTTGCCAACCAACACAACGAAACTCTCGTGCTGCTGGGCAGCGTTGATCGGGTCGAGGAAAGCTAGTCGGTGTGGCAGTGCCGAAAGTCGTAGGTCATCGCAACCGTTCCTGCCGTTTCGTCCATACGCAATTGGTAGCGTGGCTCGAACGACCCATACGCGGGCAAGTGAGAGGCGCGTTCCCGGAACAACTCCATCAGGCGTGGGTTGCAAACGTCACCTGGGCTTGAGGATCATTTCCCGTTTTAAGTTCTCGAAAGCTACCTCGTCGAGGCCGACTACGTCGACCCGGCTGATGTAAAACTGCTTACCTTCGTCGAGGTCTATGTCAAACGAAACGGTGGCCCGTTCTTCATGAATCCGCGTTGTGAGGACGGCCGAAAGGTCGATGTAGCCGTACTCTCCGTAAACACGATGCAAATCTCGCATTCCCAGTTAATGGCGTCACGGGTTAAAACCTCACCATCCTTGATTGGAAAAAGATCGCGCAAGGCCTTTACATTCGTAAGCATTCTGTTGTTTCTGAATCGGATTTCCTCCAACCGTTACTGCTGGCCTCCCTCAAGGTGAACAGTAATTGCGATTCGTTCGTTACTGGGGTTGCTGGTCAGCGACCGAGTTTCTGCATACGCCTGGGCCGCGAAGTACCCTGAGTTTTGCCAAGCTCGTTGCACTCTTTCAGCTACACCTGCGGCTCTTGCTGGTACCGCCTAGAACAGATTCCACAGGAATTGGTTGTAGACCTCATGGTGGAACTGCACTTCCGAGGCCTTCACCACCGATCCCAACAGGCGCGGGCAGCGATCCGCCGAGGCCTGTTTCAGGTCGGCGTAGCGCCCCTTTACGTCTTCGCCCAGCAGCTTGGTGGTCCAGTCGGCTTTGCGGAAGTCATCAATCGCCGTGTAGATATTGTCCGGCAGGTAGCGCTCCTTCCCAGAGCGCAGATCCTTAATCTTGGCGGTGGTTCCCTCCAGTCCGGTTTTGAAGATTCCGAGCATGACCAGGTACGGGTTGGCGTCAGGGGCAACGGCACGCACTTCAGTACGCATGCTGCGCTCGTTGCCAATGGGAATGCGGATCATGGCACCGCGGTCCACGGCTGACGCCTTGAGTTGGTTCGGCGCCTCGAAATGCGGATCGAGGCGGCGATAGGCGTTCACGCTGGAATTGAAGATCAAGCAGAGATCGTTGCCGTGAGTCAGAATCCGGTCGAGGAACTCGTAGCCGAGCTTGCTGAGTTTTTCTTCCCCCTTGGGATCCCAGAACAGGTTCTTTCCGTCGCCGCTGACCGAAACGTTGGTGTGCATGCCGCTGCCGTTCACGCCCACGACCGGCTTGGGCAGAAAGCTGGCAGTGAGTCCCATGTTGCGGGCGACCTGGCGGCAAATTAGCTTGTAGAGCTGGATCTGGTCGGCCGCCGCCACCACTTCGCCGTAGCCGTAGTTGATTTCAAACTGTGAAGGCGCGACCTCCGGGTGATCCTTTTCATTCTGGAAGCCCATCGAGCGCTGCACTTCGGCAGTGGTGTCGATAAATGTGCGCAAGGGATCGCCGGGCAGGGAGTGATAATAGCCGCCGGTATTGACGTATTCAAACTTGCCGGTCTCGTGATAGACGCGCTCCGCCTCCGGACCCTGGAACAGAAAACCTTCGATCTCATTGGCGGCGTTGAGGGTGTAGCCATGTTTCTTGTGCTGTTCGGTGGCAAACAATTTGAGCACGCTGCGTACGTCGGCGCGATAAGGTTCGCCGTCCTTGTCGATGACTTCGCCGAACACTAGCACTTTGCCCGGCCCGAAGATGTCGGCCGGCCCCCAGTAGAAAGCGCCCCAGTCGATGCCCAGCCGCAGGTCGCTCTCCCGTTGCGCGGTGAAGCCGCGAATCGAAGAGCCGTCGAAGGTCAGGTTGTCATAACTCTTCAGCAGGAACTTCTTGTCATAGTCGAGCATGTGCAACCGGCCCTCAAGATCGCTGAAGAGCACAGTGACAGCCTTGATGCGCTTCTCGTCGGTCAGGTACTTGAGCCGCTCTTCCTGGACCTTGCCGGAGGCAACGCGCTTCAAGCGCTGTTCCTTGGCCTTCAGGTTGAGGTCTTCCAGTTCGTCGTATGAGAGTGCCAGAAAATTGCGCAGTTCAGTGGGCATGGATGTCGTTCCGTCTCCTTCGGTGTAAGGCGCTAGCTTTTGGGCAATGCAACGTCAAGAAATCTGGGGAGTTGAAATGGCTGGTTTCAACACGCTCACTCAAGACAGGGAAGAATAACGCGGGGGCAAGAGGCCAGCCAATCGAAAAAGCTGATGCAAGGCATAAAAGGGATTTATTCGGTGTGATTCCAAGTCGTAGACCGTCTCGGCATTCGCTATATTCCGTTGTTGGTGTGACCGGGATCACTCTATTGCGACAATCACAGCGTTGGTGCCACCACATATTGAACAGTCCACTCGTTGATTGGATGCTGCTGGCCGCAGTCCAAGCACCGTGTCAGAGCAAACTGTGTACCGCAGTGTGGACAGACAGACCCTGTCTGAAAAGTGTCGAAGGGCTGGGTGCAGTGTCCGCACTTCCAATACTCCCCGAGCGGGGGAACCGTCTTACAACTCGGACAGGCAAACCCTTCCCTCCGCGGCAGCTTAGCGAATTGTAGAAGCGCCTGAGCCTGTTTGAGCCCACTCCAGCAATTCATCAACATGAAGAAAGCAAGCGCTCCGTACCACACCGATCCCATCCAGAGAGCGAGGCCGATGAATCCCGCAATGCCGACAAGCCCAAGGATCGTGGCCACCATCAAACTGCGGGCACGTCCCAGCACAAACCAAAGCAGTGACCGAAGGATTTGGCCGCCATCCAGCGGGTAAATAGGGAGGATGTTGAAGACCAGCAGGCCCACGTTGATCCACATGACCGTGTGGACGAGCGAGTACAGATCGGGCATCGCCTCGGCCCAGCCCTGCGATCGGCCCTGTGCGACAACTCCGTACAAGAGGGGCAAGAGCGCAACGTTGACCAGCGGCCCCGCGGCGATACTCCACAACGTGGCGCCGGGTCGGGGCGGCGGGTCCACGTACGCCACCCCACCCAGAGGCCATAGCACTATTCTGTCTGCCCTTCCGCCGACTTGACGACAAGCCAAAGAGTGGCCGAACTCGTGAAGCATCACAATCAAAAACAGTCCCAGATACTCCAGCACGTTCCAGGTGATCGAGGAATAGCTTCCTTTTCGCAGCTGGATTTCATACGCTGCAACCAGGAACCAGGACCAATGGAGGAATACATCAACTCCGGCGAAACGAAAGAGATGGATGGACCCCTGGCGGCCACTGGGCATGTGCGCAGTCTACTTCATAACGGCAAGTGAACGTAATTCCAGTTTTTCGAAATGCAGACCAGTCCGACGCCGCGGTGCCTGCGGTAGAAGGCATCTCGGTCAGTCTGATGTCGGCTCCTTCGGCTCGGTAACGGAGGTATCGCGTTCCCATCCCTCGTTCTCAAGCTTGATGTGCTCGATGGCCACCGCGTCAGCATTGGCATCGAGGTCCGGTAACGCCTGGTACTCCGACACCCAACAGCGGTACAGCTTGTAAGAAAAAATCTTCTGTCCGGCCTCGTTGAAGACATCAATGAGGATATCTTTGCGGAAGTTTGCTAGGGCAGTCTCAGGGGTTGCACCGAGCTTCCATACCAAGTTTGCCCACTCTTCAAAAGCGTGATCGTAGGTCAAGCCTCGCTCGAACGTAATCGGCTCGAACACGGTCCGTCCCGGAGATTTTCGGGCTGTACTTGGATCGCCGCCTTCCCGATGCTCAATCACTTCGGTTGCGCGCTTGAGAGCGCTGATTTTGGACACTCCCGCGACGTACTGGCCGTCCCACTTGACTCTGAATTTGAAGTTCTTGTACGGGTCGAAACGAGTTGGATTAACAGGGAATTCCGTCATTGAGAAACCTCCTGCGACCGCAATGCTTGGGTCTACTGACGGTGCGCCGAGGCGCCGGCGGCCAACTCGCGCAAGGTGGTGAGGAAGTTGGCGGCGGCGCGCGGATCATCCAGAGCGTCGAGCTTGATGGTGGCGGTGAACTGTGGGGACTCGGGGCGGAAGCGAACCTGGAGCACGTCCTGGTGGCGGACCGCCATGAGCGCGCTAAGTTCGGCGGCGGGATCCTGTTTCCAATGGGTCCGGGTGGTGAGAATCACCGGGCCGGGTTCGTAGACATCCCATTGGCGCTCGTCGCGATGGTTGGCAGTGACGCCACGGCTGTGAGCGCACCAGCGGTGCCGCACCACTTCGAGATGGAAGCTGGGCGCTCCACCCAGGTCGGCTTCGAAGGTCAGGGTTTCCTTCTGCTTTCGCCAACTGCTCAGCAGCCACTGCACCGGGAAAGCTCGAGGACGGAAGCGCATGGTAAGTCGTGCATTCTCGAAGCTGCGCGAACGGAACTGCAAGCGGGCGTAGAGGCGGGAGCTGTTCAGCCACCGACAATCGACGAGGCGTCCCTTACCGGCGCAGGCGGACTCGACCCAGCGCAGAGCTTCCGTGCCCTTGCGGCGGTTATAAGCGGCGAACAGGAGGTACCATGCCCCCAGGATGGCCACCGAGCCGACGACGTCGATGAGCAAAAGGCGCCCCACACGCCTCCTCTTCCCCCGATGGTACGTCTTAAATTGCAATCGGGGCAAGAGGCCAACAGGCCCTTGCGGACTTTTTTTTTGCCCCACGGTGGGGGAGCTGTGGAAAAGAGTGAACAATTCCCGGGCGTCAAGTCTAATTCGAGGGTTATCGGTTGCAAGAAATTGCCATTTCCCTGCGGCTACAATGTGGCTGTGCCCTTCGCGATTCGCGATTTCAAAGCAGAAGACTTCGAAACGCTGTGGCAGGTTGACCAGGAATGCTTCCCACCGGGGATCTCCTATTCGCGCCAGGAGCTAAAGGTCTACCTGCGGCGCAAAGGATCGTTCAGCCTTGTGGCGGTGGGACGCGACGGCGCATCAATCGCGGGATTCATCGTGGCCTACGGCGGGCCGATGGGGCACATCATTACCATCGATGTGATCGAGGCGGCGCGGCGCTCGGGGGTCGGATCGTTATTGTTGAAGGCAGCAGAGGAGCGTCTGCAGGCGGCAGGCTCGAGAGCCGTAGGGCTGGAAACCGCAGTCGATAACCTTGCCGCTCTATCCTTCTATAAGCGCCGCGGTTACAGCGTAATCCGGACTTGGCCTCGCTACTACTCGAACGGTGTGGACGCGCTGGTGATGAAGAAGGAATTAGTTGCCGTTCCGTAGCAGACCGGATCGCTCAGCCCTTGTCTGGACGTGGCCTCACCGAGGTTCGTCGCCCATTGGACGGTGGTTCGGAGACGACCCGAATTTTCTGCACGTATTCTGCGAAGGCGGCTCGGCCTTTCTGCGTGAGACTGCACACGGTCAGCGGATATTTTCCTTTGAACATCTTTTCGATCAGCACGTAGCCTTCGTCTTCCAGTTTCGCCAGATGGCTGGAAAGATTTCCTTGCGTTAATCCGCACTCCCGTTGCAGGTAGAGAAAATCTGCCTCGCTTGCGGCATAGAGCACCGTCATGATCATCAGTCGCGCTGGTTCGTGAATCGTCCGATCCAGCGTCGCCAGGGCTGCCAGATCTGGCGTCATGCGGTGGGTACCTTCGGCGTCGGATTCTGGAGAATGAAGCGGATCAGTTTCATCCCGCCATCGAGCAGAAACAGCACGCCCCAACCGGCGAGGAAATAGCCGGCGGCGCCCCGGGGGAAGCGACAAAGATCGTAATATACAAGCCGACGAAAGGGAAACCCACAGGAACGATCCAGGACAATCGATAATTGTTGCGCGCGAGCCACATGGCCGCCCCGATGATGATTCCTGCTGCTGCCCAAACCCAGCGTTCGTGGATGGTTAGCATCCCGAGGCTTGCCAGCATGACCAATCCGAGCATAAGGAACATCCTCGTTCTCCGACTCGAAGAGCACGCTGCACTTCCTCCGGCGGCGCTGCCCGGGCACCGGTCAGGGAAACCGTTACCAGGTTGGCCGAGCATATTGGGTCTTCCGAGTAGGGCGACTGAACATAACCAGCGCGAGGATACGTGATCTTGGTCTTGAGCCATTGCACAATTTCCCGATGGCGCGCACCCATCACAACGTAGAGAACGAGCGCAGTGAGCCACAGTGCCATGGACACCGGCGCAGGGGGCCAGCGCGGCGTATACAGCAGGCAGAGCGCCATGAGCAGAGTGCTCACGCCCACCATCAGGTTGGTCAAGCCATCCGTGAACCAATAGCGCCAGGCGCGCTGCTCGGCCTCGAGAACAGGAGATGGAGAAGTCATCTGTGGGCGTCTCCCATTACGCAATCTAGTTTGCTGAGCAAACTTGATTTAGTCAAGAGCTATATTCTTTCCACCGGCGTTCCGATTCCACGATGCCACGCCAGCGACCCCGCTAGGTTCTCCTCGGGGAAATGATTTGCTCTTTCCCAAGGTCTCCGGGTACCTTGCCCTGTCCGGTAGAAATTCTATGAAAGTTGCCATCCAGGGGGAACTCGGGTCGTTCAGTCACGAGGCGGCGGGGCGGATGCTGCCGCACAGCACAGTTGTGCCGTGCGCACGGTCGGCGGAGGTGTTTGATCGCGTCGAGGGCGGCTCGGTCCACGCCGCAGTGATCCCGATCGAGAACACACTGGCCGGAACCGTAGCCGAGCATGCAGATCTTCTGGTGACTCGGGAGGTGTTCATTCAGGGCGAATACCTGCTGCGCATTGTCCACAACCTGATTGCCGCGCCGGGGGTGAAACTGTCATCCCTCCGCCGCGTGCTGTCGCATCCTGTGGCGCTCGACCAGTGCCGGGACTTCTTCGGTCGGCATCCTCGGGTCGAGGCCGTGCCCTTCTATGACACGGCGGGCAGCGTGAAGCACGTGACGATCAACAAACTAAAAGACTCCGCGGGAATCGCGGGGCGTCTGGCGGCTCGAGCGTATGGCGGCAAAATCGTTCAGGCCGGCATCGAAGACGACAAGAGCAACTTCACGCGCTTTTTTCTAATTCGCAGGCTGCAGCACGGGAGGAAGAAGGGAAGCGATGACTATCGCCGCCTGATTTCTCGCGGAGCGAACAAAACTTCCATCGCTTTCAAGGTCCGTAACCTGCCGGGGGCCTTGTTCAAGTCGTTGAGCGTCTTTGCCCTGCGCGACATCAGCCTAAGCAAGATTGAGTCGCGACCCATGCGCGGGCGGCCCTGGGAGTATGTTTTCTACGTGGACTTCCTGAGGGGCGACGACGAACCCGCGCGCAACGCGCTCTGGCATTTAGACGAAGTCGCCGAGTTCGTTAAAGTGCTAGGGATTTACCCGGCAGCCTGACTTGTGCGAACCTTTTCTGGGCGTGATTGTCAAAGATTCGAGACTGACAAGTCAGAGGAGACCCGATGCCGGAAATGCCCTTTTCTCCCCGCAACACCCGTCGCGAGTTTCTCCATTCGGCTATCGCGGGCGCCGGTCTGCTGGCGCCGGCATTGGCTGGAGCACAGCAAAAGCCTGCCCCCGAAAACGAAAAGGCCCAGGCAGACGAAAATATTTCTCCCGCCGAAGACCTAATGCGCGAGCACGGCGTGCTCAACCGCATCTTGCTGATCTACGACAACCACCTGCAAAAGCTCACGGGCAAGCGCCCATTTGACGGATCAGTCCTGGCCAGCGCCGCCGACATCGTCCGCCATTTCGTCGAGGAATACCACGAGAAACTGGAGGAGGATTTCCTGTTTCCCCGGTTTCGTAAGGCCGTCAAGTTGGTGAATCTGGTTGATACCTTGCAGACTCAACACAAGGCAGGACGCGACTTGACGGCCAAGATCAAGGAACTTGCCGGCACGGCCACCCTGAAATATGTCTCCTCCGACAGCGACAAGCTGGGTGATGCGTTGCGTGCCTTTCTACACATGTATCGTCCGCACGAGGCGCGCGAAGATACCGTGCTCTTCCCAGCGTTTCGTACCATCGTCTCGGCTCACGAATACGACGCACTGGGTGAGGATTTCGAGAAGAGAGAAGATGAATTGTTTGGTGACGAAGGATTTTTCAAGGTGGTCGATCAGGTGGCGGGGCTCGAAAAAAGGCTTGGGATCTATGAGTTAGCCCAGTTCACTCCAAAATGAAACCGAACATAGGGCGGCGGCTTGCGTGCCCCCACACCCCATTGTGATGCGGCACACATTCGGCCCCACCTACCCTCCCAGACAGATCATGACGTCCTGGGCTTGCTTTGTACGGGACGCACGGAATTATCCTAAAGGAGGGAGTATGGGTTGGTTGAGAATCTTCGGGCTGTTCTTGTGTGTGTTGGCGCTGGCCTCGCTGGCTGCAGCGGCGGGAGACAACCTCGGTATTCGTGATACGCAATCGAATCACGTTCGTTGCGCCGGTTCACGTGGGAGCAGACGTACTCCCCGCAGGGGACTACAAATTCCGGCACACTATCGGTAGGGCAGGATCACATCATGGTGTCCCAGAAAATCGGAGGGAAGAGTCCCGAGGTCAAAGTAAAGTGCTCACTGGTCGCGTTAGAAAAGAAGGCGGAAAAAGATCAGACGATTTACCTGCTGAACGCTGCGAACGAGCGGGTGCTGCAAGAGCTGATTTTCCGGGGTGACAAGGCCAAGCACCTATTTTAGGATCTGGCCCTTCGACCGAAAAGTTTGATGTCGGACTAACTGGTCCGGTGCCCGGGCAACGGAGATGGTCGTGCCCCCGCGGTCGGTGTCGGGTTGATGCCGCTACTTGACCGTTGGGGGTTCTTCTTTCCTGCGCTGGGTCTATGGAGGGTGGGGCCGCGAGGTGCTCGAAGCATGGATTCCGAGTTTAGGTCTCTATTTAGGGCTTGCAAGGGAGTACCTGCCGCGTTAGCCTCTGCACCTTAGGCACGGTGCCACTCACATCGTTAGGGACTAGAATCCAAGGACTTGCCGGAATCCTCTGGGTGAGGAGCTGAAACCTTTCCGGGAGGAGTATCATCTAAACTTGAGCGAGTTACACTCAAGGAGAATTATGAGCCAGCAACAGCCGGTGGAGCGTACCCCTAAATTGAAGGAAACTAAGGAACTGAACGACCAGAGGGCTCTTCCGGTGCTCCCGGTCCGGGATACAGTCCTGTTCCCGCACGCGGTCTTGCCGCTTACTGTCGGCCGGGAAAGCTCGGTTCAACTGATCAATTCGCTCGGCGAGGACAAGACCATCATCGTGGCGGCGCAGCGTGAGGCGCGCGTCGATTCCCCGCAACCGAGCGATCTTTATACCATTGGGACCTCGGCGGTAGTCCACAAAGTCGTCAAGATGCCCAACCAGAGCCTGTTTGTATTCGCCGAGGGCCTGGAGCGGGTGCACTTGGGCGAGTTCACCCAGTTAACGCCCTTCATGCGGGCGCATTATGTCCCCATGCCCGAGGGTACGACCCCGGCGGCGACATCAGAAATCGAAGCCCTGCAGCGCAATGTGTTAACGCTGTTCCAGCAGATCGTCGCCGGCTCACCGACGTTGTCGGACGAACTCTCGACTGTGGCCATGAATATTGACGAGCCGGGACGCCTGGTGGACTTCATCGCCTCGTCTCTGCCATCGCTTTCTACGCCCGACAAACAGGACACGCTTGAGACCACCGATGTCCTGGTGCGGCTGCAGAAGATCAACCAGCATCTGGCCAAGGAACTCGAGGTCCAGCAGCTGCGCAACAAGATTCAAAGCGAAGTTCAGGATCGCGTGCAGCAGACGCAGCGCGAGTACTACCTGCGCGAGCAGATGAAGGCCATCCAGAAGGAACTGGGGGAGCAGGATGAAGGCCAGCGCGACGTCGAGGATCTGAAGAAGAAGATCGAAGAAGCGGGCATGCCCGACGAGGTGAAGAAGGAAGCGCTCAAGGAATTGGGCCGCCTCTCGCGCATGTCGCCCATGGCCGCCGACTATTCGCTCACGCGCAACTACATCGAGTGGTTGGCCGTGTTGCCTTGGGCGAAGACGTCGGGGCAGGAAATTGAGATTCCGAAGGCCAAGGAGATTCTCGATCACGACCACTACGACTTGGAGAAAGTCAAAGACCGTATTTTGGACTATCTTTCCGTCCGGCGCCTGAAGCCGAACATGAAAGGGCCGATCCTGTGCTTCGTCGGACCTCCGGGCGTGGGCAAGACCTCGCTGGGCAAGTCGATCGCTCGAGCACTGGGCCGCAAGTTCACGCGCCTTTCGCTGGGCGGCGTTCACGATGAAGCCGAAATCCGTGGGCATCGCCGCACCTACATTGGGGCGTTGCCGGGACAGATCATCCAGGGAATTCGCCGGGCCGAGACCAAAGATCCCGTCTTCATGCTCGACGAGATCGACAAAGTGGGGCGTGATTTCCGGGGCGATCCGGCTTCGGCACTGCTGGAAGCACTTGATCCCGAACAGAACTCGACGTTCCGCGACAACTACCTCGACGTGACGTTTGACCTGTCGAAGGTGCTGTTTATTACGACGGCGAACATGCTCGATCCGATCGCCGAGCCTTTGCGCGATCGTATGGAAATCATCGAACTGCAGGGCTACACGGAAGAAGAGAAAGTTCACATCGCATTTCAATACCTGATTCCGCGGCAGGTTGACGAAAACGGGATTACGGCGGAGCAGATCGAATTTCCGGAAGAAGCGGTGCGCTACGTGATCCGGCATTACACGCGGGAAGCCGGCGTGCGCGGTCTGGAGCGGACCATCGGAACGATCTGCCGCAAACAGGCGCGGCGCTTGGCCGAAGGCAAAACCGACAAGCTCATGGTCACCAAAGATGTCATTCAGGAATTTCTGGGCGGCATTAAGATCCGCAGCGAGGGAGAAATTGCCGAGCGGACCGAACGCCCCGGTGTTGCTGTCGGTCTGGCCTGGACTCCGTCGGGTGGAGACGTGCTGTTCGTCGAAGCCAATGCCATGAAAGGCAAGGGCGGATTCACCATGACGGGACAGATCGGCCAGGTGATGCAGGAATCCATGCAGGCGGCGCTGACCTGGGTCCGGTCGAATGCGGACCGGCTGGGTGTGCCCGAGGATTTCTTCGCCGGCCACGATATTCATATTCACGTGCCGGCAGGGGCGATTCCGAAGGATGGTCCGTCGGCCGGCGTGACGATGGCCACGGCTCTGGTCTCGCTGCTTTCGAAGCGGAGGATCCAGCCGCTGATCGCGATGACCGGTGAGATCACGCTGAGCGGGAACGTGCTGCCGGTCGGCGGGATTAAGGAGAAAGTCCTCGCCGCCAAGCGTGCCGGTGTGCGCGACGTGATTTTGCCGGCGGAGAACAAGATGAACGTCGAGGAGGATCTCACCCCCGAGCAACTCGAGAACCTCACGATTCACTACGTGAAGACCATCGACGAAGCCTTGCGCGTTTCGCTTCCGGAGGTGGCGGAAGGGCCTGCATCGAAGATTCTATCTACGCCGCCGAAGGATCCGAAGCAGGATTACCAACCGACACAGCCTATGAAAGAACCCGAAGGGGTTCATGAGAAGGTGTTGACGCGAGGCTGAAGACGAAACAGCTTACTTCCTTGCCAGCCTCTTGGAGGCTGGCATTTTTTGCCTTGGTTCAATTCCTGAGCCCGCCGCAGCCCCAGCGGACTATCGGCCGCTCCTGCTCGCGCTACACTAAGATTCGTTGCCTATTACTTATGCGCGTGCGCGTGCTTTTCTTCGGGATGTTGAAGGATCTGGCGGGGAAAGCGTCGGACGTGATCGAACTGCAGGAGGGGGCCTCGATACGCGATTTGCTGGCGCACTATGAAGCTCAGATCCCGCGCCTGAAAGCGGCGCTGCCATCGCTGGCATTTGCGGTGAACCAACAGTATGCCGGTCCGGACACGAACCTGAAATCAGATGACGAGATTGCTTTGCTGCCGCCGGTTAGCGGGGGCGCAGAGCAGTCCGCCCACAGCTACGCCCAAATCGTCCGCCAACCGATCGACACCCCGGGCACACTCTCAACGCTGAAGCGCGGAGAAGACGGCGCTGCGGTGGTTTTTGAGGGGGTGGTTCGCAACCAGACTCGCGGGCGAAAGACGCTCTACCTCGATTACGAGGCGTACGAGGGCATGGCGCTCGAGCAAATGGAATCCCTCGCCAGCCGAGCATTGCAGCAATTCAAAATCCGCGACGTTGCCCTCGTCCACCGGCTGGGGCGGCTCGAAATCGGTGAGACCAGCGTGCTGATTGCGGTGGCCTCGGCTCATCGCGCCGCCGCTTTTGATGCCTGCCGCTGGCTCATCGATACCCTCAAACGCACGGTGCCCATCTGGAAGAAGGAATATTTCGCCGACGGTGCGGTCTGGGCGGATGGCGAACCTTTTCCGGATGAAATACCCCGCGCAAATTCTTCTCCCCGAGGCAGCCCCACTAAGGACTCGGCATCTAAGTAAGCGGCGCGATCGCCCCGCTCGCGCAGGGGCAGTGTCTCCGGCAGTGGCAATCGTGAGTCCGAGCGCAAGGGCGCGCCGACTTCGTACAGGTATAATTTCGTCACTCGATGAGAAAACTCGCCACGAGTCTGCTTACAGCGGGGCTGCTTATTCTCGGTTGCAACCTCTGGGCACAGCAGACTTCCACGTCACAGAACCCGGCTCACCCAGACTCCGCCCAGGAGGAACAGTCCGACCCTGCGGCCACCCTCAAAGTGGATGTGAAACTGGTCAACGTGTTTGTGACGGTGACCGACGCACACGGCGCTCCCATCGGCGGGCTCACCAAAGAGAATTTCGCGGTCGCCGAAGACGGACTCGCACAAAAGATCAAGGTGTTCGATAAGGAGTCGGCGCTGCCACTCTCGATCGCTCTTGACATCGACACCAGCCTCAGCACGCGGCACGATCTGCCGCTGGAGCAGGCGTCGGCCAAGCGCTTTGTGCGGACGATTCTGCGGCCAGTGGATGCGTTTGGAGTGTATGCCTTCAGTGAAACCGTGACCGAGGCCACTCGCGGATTCACTCCGGAACTCAAGCGAATCGAGGAAGCCATCGAGCATATCCGCGTCGGAGCGGCGACCGCTCTGTACGACGCGATCTATCTGTCTTCACGCGCGCTCGACCGCCGCCAGGGACGCAAAGTCATCGTCCTGATCACTGACGGCGCCGACACCATCAGCAAAATCGACTACAAGGAGGCGGTGCGCGCCGCCGAAGAAGCGGAGGCTATCGTCTACTCAATTATCATTGTGCCCATTGAAAACAGCGCTGGTCGCGAAATTGGCGGTGAACACGCCCTCATTCAACTTTCAGAAGACACCGGAGGCAAGTTTTACTACGCGACTTCGATGGCCCAGCTCGACGATGCTTTCCACAAGATCAGTGACGAACTGCGCACGCAGTATCTGCTGGCGTACTATCCCTCGCAACGCACGTCATTTTCTGCGTTCCGCCGCATCGAGGTGAAAGTCGCGGGCGTGGCCGATGCTTCCGGTTACCACGTGCGGCATCGCGCAGGCTATTACACGGTGAAATCGGAACCGGATTTCTGAAGCGAGTCGTAAGAGTCGGGTTAAGGCAGACAACCGCCGCAACATTCCCAGGGCCTTTGCCACAAAACATCCGGATGTGATTATCTGGAAGCAAACATCTGGAATCGAGATACGAAAGGTAAACGATGAACCTTAATTCCCGCACCCCGGGCAAGCGGCGTAGCCTGCTGGCCAGGGTGATTTTTGGCGCGAACTTGCTGCTGTCGACGATTGTGCTGGCACAATCCACGCCGGGCACTGCCGGCATTCGGGGCTTGGTTACGGATCAAAACGGCGCGGCAGTCGCTGGCGCCGCGGTGAAAATTGCGAACAAAGGCACGGGTGCCGTCGTTGCACTGACGACCTCTTCAGGTGGAATTTATTCATCGCGGCCGCTTTTGCCCGGAGACTACTCCCTACGCGTCGAGGCCAAAGGTTTCAAGACCGCAGAGGCTGCCGTGACGGCGCGAGTCGCAATCGTCACCGGCGTTGACTTCAAGCTTCAACCGGGGAAGGAATCGGAGGTGGTTTCAGCTCCGCCGCAAGAAACGTTCGTGAACACGGAGCAACCGACGGTTCAAAGCGTGCTCATTGCCAGTCAAATGGACCTGTTGCCAGTCAGCGGGCGCAATTTCCTCGATGAAGCTCAGCTAGCACCCGGCCTGCAGCTTCAGGACGGCAGCATCCTCTCCCCCGGCAAGAGCGGTATCTCATCGATTTCATTTGTGGGGCGGTACGGCCGTGCGGCGCGGGTTGAGGTGGACGGCGTCAGCATCTCCGACGAGACGGTCGGGGCGACAACGCAGAACATCGCCGCCAGCGCGATCCAGGAGTTCAATCTTTCCCAGTCATCGGTCGATCTGCCGTCGGAGATGATATCCACGGGCACGGTCAACATCGCCACCCGTTCCGGCAGCAACGCTCTTCACGCCGAAGGGTTCGGATTCTATCGCGGGGACCAGGGAGCGGCGGCTTTGCCGGGACATGGAGCGCAATCTTTTGAGCGCGAGCAGTACGGCGGCCGCGTCGGCGGTGCTCTCATCAAAGACAAGCTTTTCGGCTTCATCGACGGCGAGCGCACCATGCAGGACCTCACCGCCCGGGAGAATTTTACCGCTCCGTTCAACACTTTGAACGCCACCCTGGCGGAGCCTTTTCGCAACTTGCAAGCGGATGGCAGATTGGATTGGCAGCGCAACAGCGGGGCCCGCGCGTTCTACCGTTTCACTTTCGACCAGGTGAGTGACATCCGCCCTTTTGGATCAGCGAGTTCGTTCCAGGGACTCAGGAACTCGACTCACGCGCCGTCTCACACTGTGGGCTACGACTTCAATACCGGGAGCTATACGCACAGCATTCGCGTTGAGTATTTGAGGCTGCGCAACGGAATCGGCGACGACACGGCGACGCTTCCCGCCGGAGCGCAAAACCCGATTCCCGGTCTGGGTATTACTGTAGGAGCGCCGGTCGGCGGCATTTGCGGGCTCAGCAGAACTGGTGCCTATTGCGGCGGCCCGAGTCCGTTCGCGGGGCAAGCGAATTTCCAATCCAATCTTGAAGGCCGCTATGACGGCAGCCGGGTGCTGGGCAATCACGTCTTCCGCTACGGTGTTACGTTCGACCGCATTCAGGCCGGCGGGTTCGCAGCGCTGTTCGCAAGTCCGCAGGTGGGCGCTCAGGGCGTGTGTCTGCCGGGGTCGACAGTCATGAACTGCGTCACCAGCACAGATCCTACTGCGTACCCGGCAGACTTTGTATCTCTCGGCAACGGCCTTATCTTCTCGACGGCGCGGAAAGCCTTCGGCTATAACGGCGGCGGCTTGGGGCCCGACAATCAAATCGAGGCCTACATCGGCGACGGGTGGAAGTATCGGCACAATCTCACCCTGACCTATGGCCTGCGCTACGTGCGGGACGATGGACGCGTTGACAGCAACCTGGGTTCATTGGCTGCGCTGAATCAGTGGCAGCCGGGATTGAGCAACTCGGTGCGTCTTCCGAACACCGACTTCGCGCCGCAGTTCGGCTTTGCCTGGAATGTCGGGGGCAACGGCAAGACGGTGATCCGAGGCGGCGCTGGCCTGTACTATGACAGTTCGCTGTTGAGCAACGCGCTGAGTGACAATCGTGCGCGCGCCGCGCAGGGCATGTTTGCTTACACGCCGCAGGTTTGCGCATCGGGCAACCCGGCGCCGTTTTTCTGGCCGAGCAGTCTGGCGGGTCTGGCGGTGAATTCCCCAATTGCAGGTGGTGCGGCGGTTGTAACGGATCCGGCCACAAACCGGGTGCAGCCCACTTTCTGCGGGGGTGCGATTTCGGCAGCCAGCAGCCAGATTCTGGCGCTCAGCAGCGCCTTCCAGGCCGCCACAGCGGCGAACGGCAGCTCGCAGTCGAATCCTAACTATGTTGCGACTGCGCTGAACGCCAGCAACATCAACGGCGTCGCTGTGTTCAATCCCGACTACCGGACGCCACGATCGATCCAGATGAATCTGGGCTTCCAGCAGGAGATTCGTCCGGGAATGGTTCTGAGTATCGACTACGTCCGCAACATCGGGGACCACAACCTGCTGATCGTGGATGCGAATCACAGCGGTGCGGCGCGCTCTTACAACTTCGCCAACGCGATTGCGGCGCGCGACAAAGTCCAGACCGCCGTCCCTGGTTGCATCGCGGGACCAGGGCAGGCTCAGTGCGTGGTCGCCGGCCTGGGAAGCATCGCGGCGGCGCAAGCCGCGTACTCGGCCGCGGGCCTGGACTCTAATTCCGCCGTCGCCGGCGGTGGGCCGTGCAACTTCTGTGCGTTCCCGGGTGTTACTCCGTTCGGAGTCAACACAGCCGGTTCCGGCGGTGGGAACGGCTCCCTCGGTACGCTCGACATGCTTTCCACGATTGGACGCTCGCTCTACACGGGTTGGCAGGCGAGGCTGGTGCAGCGGTTTTCGAGTCCGATCCACGGTATAAAAGCTGGCAATGTGCAGGTGGCGTATTCCTATTCCAAATTCGTCAGCCAGGATCAGGATCAGGACTTTGCCGGCGTCGCAACCAACAACGATCTTCCGCTCCAATTCAAGGGGCCGAATGGGATGGATCGCAAGCACCAGGTTTCGTTTGGCGGGACGCTCGATCTGCCATGGTTCACGAAACTGAGCTTCATCGGACATTTCTTCAGCCCGTTACCGCAGACCTTACGCCTTCCAGAACTGACCAATGGAGGAGAAATTTTCGCCTCCGACTGGATTGGTTCCGGGCTGGGCTCCGGAGCGCCACCTGAACCAGTGAAGGGGACGCAGATCGGGCAGTTCATGCGCGGCAGCACCGACATCAGCCATCTGCAGAATGTGCTCAGCACCTACAACACGAATTTCGCCGGCAACCTGACTCCCGCGGGTCATTGCCTGGTGGCCGACACAGGCTGCCCCGGTGCCGCGCCCATCGTAGTCATGACCACTAGCGACTTGGAGGCCTTGGGCTGGGTCATGCCAACGCTGCCCTCGGTCGCTCAGGGAGCGGTCGGTTCTCCCTGGCTGAAGACCCTCGATGTGCGCGCCGCGTGGCCGATCAAGATCGGAGACCGGGTGACCATCGAGCCCAGCGCCAGCGCCTTCAACATATTTAATTTCACGAACGCGTTCCTGCCTGGAAATTTGCCCAACGGCTCCTTGCTCTCGGGGCTGAACCCGACCTTGGTGCCGAACGGGGTGTTGGCACCGAATGTTGTGGGCGGCGTGACGGGTGCGAGTCTGACACCGTTCCGGGCCGGTTTGCAGTCCGGGACCTATGCCGTGGGTGCGCCACGTCAGCTGGAATTTGGATTGCGGATCAGCTTCTAGCAGTTAGTTTCGAAATTGTGGCAGTTTGGGTTTGTCGGTTAGCGATCATTGTTCTGGAACCAGCTCCAGCGGTCCGGAGCCGCGGCGTTTGTGTACAATGCATGCATGTCCTTCCGCCCCCCGCAAGGCAATCCCAATGCCGCGAAACGCAGCCGGACTCCGCCTCCGGAAGACACATTCGAGGAAGCGGCCTTCCTCAAGTCCCTGGGGGAAAAGCAGAAGTCCGTCTCCATCAAGCTAATGGATGGCCAGATTTTTCGCGGCTGGATCGAATACTACGATCGGAACATGGTGCGGCTCACGCGTGATGGCGGTCCGAATCTTTTTATCTTTAAGCACGAGATCATGTATATCGCTGAGGATGGCGGAAAAAAGAAGTAGGCCGTACCGCTTCTCTCACGTTGCGTTTTGTCAGAACAGTTCCCACCGCATGCTTTATGGCGCGCCTCTAGCCCATTTCGTGTATCGCCTGGACTAAACCACGGTATCATCCCGAGCGAAGCGAGAGATCTAGGTCCTTGCCTGCACCACCAGTGTTGCCCGCTGCCGGCAAACACCTAGATCCCTCGCTGCGCTCCGGATGACAGATCGCTCCGGTACCGCAACGGTAAAACTGGCCTAGGGCCTCCGGGGCGAACCTGATAAGCTCGAAGGTTATGTCCGCTCCCGCACATTCCGAAAGTTTTCTGCCCGCTATGTCGGACATCGCCCGCGAGGCGGGGTCGCTCCTTCTTGAGTATTTTCACCAGAAGCTGAAGATCGAATACAAGGGCGAGGCTGATCTGGTGACTGCCGCAGACCGCGCGTCCGAGACGCTCATTCGCGAGCGGGTCAGCAAACAGTTTCCTTCGCATGACGTTCTGGGCGAGGAGCAAGGGCTCAACGATCGGGGCAGCGAGTTTCGTTGGTACGTCGATCCGCTCGACGGAACGACGAACTTTGCCCACGGGTACCCTGTGTTTGCCGTCTCCATGGCGCTGGAACATCGGTCGGGGACGCTTGGTCGCCGGATTGCCGCAGTTGTCTACGATCCCACGCGCGACGAACTCTTTACCGCCGAGCAGGGAAGAGGTGCGCAACTCAATGGCAAGGCGATTCACGTATCGAAGGCGGCGCGGTTGAAGGAATGTCTGGTGGCGACCGGTTTTCCCAGTCAGAAGCGGCATAAGAATCCGAATATTTATTTCTACCATCAAATTACGCTGCGCACGCACGGGGTTCGGCGGGCAGGATCGGCCGCGCTCGACCTGTGCAACGTGGCCTGCGGCCGCTTCGACGGCTTCTGGGAATTTAATCTCAATTCGTGGGATACGGCGGCGGGCGTGCTTATCATTGAGGAAGCCGGGGGAAAGGTGAGCCGATTCGACGGCTCTGGGTTCGAACTCGACAGCCGGGAGACTCTGGCCTCGAACGGGTTGGTGCACGACGCATTGGTGCACGAGTTTGAGGAAATCTTTCGAGGACGCGGAGTCGATCCTTTGCCCGACCCGCGTGCATATCAGAGGTGATCGGACTCGCCGTCAGCCGAATCTTAAAATCAAGACGAGGAGACTCAACCGAACATGAACGACAAGCTTAAGGGGATTGCACTCGCCGCGATTTTTGCGACATCGGCCATCACCATGGCCCGAGTGCCCGGCTCGGCCGATGCCCCGGATGCGGCCTATGTGCAGTCCTTTGAGAAGTGGAAGGCCGAGCAAACCGATGACCTGAAAGCAAACTGGTTGTCCCTGGTCGGCCTGTTCTGGCTCAAACCTGGCACGAGTGCCTTCGGCTCGGACCCGGGCAACGCGATCGTGTTTCCCAAAGGGCCGGCGCATGCGGGGGAGTTCGATCTTGAGGGTAACGACGTAACGCTTCGGCTGCGGCCTGACACGCCCGCGACCATTGAGGGAAAGCCGGCGACCATCGCCAAGCTAGCCCCGGACACTTCGGATCATGTGACCCGGGTCGAGATGGGGAGCCTGCGTTTTCATATCATCGTCCGTGGCCAGCGCGTGGGTGTCCGCGTGCGCGACACGGAGAGCGCCGCCTCCCACAATTTTAAAGGGATGGTGTTTTATCCTCTGGACCTGAACTACCGCACGACCGCCACCTGGGTGCGGGCCGATGGCAAGAAGACCGTAGAAGTGCCCAACGCTTTGGGCGATGTATCGGCCGAGCCGGTTCCGGGCGTTCTGGTGTTCAAGCTGAAAGGCCAGGAATTGAGGCTCACCGCCCTTGGAGGCGACGCCAAGACCGGCCTGTTCTTTGTGTTTACCGACCCGACGGCGAAGGCCGACACATATCCGGGAGGCCGCTTTCTCGATACCGGGCCGGTGGTGAATGGAACGGTGGATCTTGATTTCAACCGCGCCTACAATCCTCCGTGCGCAGTGACTCCGTATGCCACCTGTCCTCTGGCGCCGAAAGAGAACCGGCTTACGGTGGCTATCACTGCGGGTGAGAAGTTTGACAAGGCGGCGCACGGACATCACTAGGCCGCCCCGCGATACAATAGAGCATAAGGGGATGGCGGTCCTTCGGACCGTCGCCTGAGAATCGCGACTTCAGCCAGGTCTACCAGGATAGGTCTAGCGTGATGAGCTCTCTTCTGGAACGCAAAATCGAAAAACGTCCGGACAAAGTGCGTTTTGAGGGGCGCATTCTCTTCCTGACCGAGGATCCTGAACTCATCAGGCGGCAGTTGGCGGGCGAAGACCTGCCCTGGGACACTAGGAATCCCGCGAACAATCCCACGCTGCGAGATGACATTTCGACCGACGAAATCACCCCGGCGCACTACTGTTTCTACTTTGACGAAACGCTGGGCGAGATTCCGTATCTGGGCTTGAAATGCGGCAGCGTTACGCCCATCGGCCGCGGCGACGTCAAGCGAGGCGGCTTCGTCTGCGCGGTTAGCGGCAAGCGGCGGGGCAAGGGATCAAGCCGCGAGCAGTCGCCCTATGCCGAGATGTGCGCGGGCATCCGCGTCGTGATCGCCGAAAACATCGAGCGCATCTACCAGCAGAACTGCCAGAACCTGGGCGTGCTGACTTCCACCAACTTTTCCCTGATCCACCGCATTCGGGGCGGGGAAGAGATTGCTCTGAGCGAATTCACTTCCGGCGAAGATGAAATTACGCGGCAGGTGATCGAGTATGGCGGGCTGTTTCCGTTCAACGTCGCGCGCATGCAGGGGAGAGTCTTTCTGCCGGCTATCAAGAGCGTGGGCGAGTCGCTCGCGCCCACACGAGCTGCTTTGCCCACGCGAATGACGGTGGCCGAGAAAATTTTTGCGCGGCACATGATCAACGAGAAGGGGGAAGTCGGCGTGCCGGCCGTCAAGCCGGGCGATACCGGGTTTGCTCGCGCTGATCTGCGCTTCAGCCACGAGTACGTCACTCCCATGGCCGCGATCTTCTTCGAGCACTACGTTGGCAAAGACGCGAAGGTCAATGATCCCGCGAGCATTTTGTTTTTCCGCGACCATCTGACCTTTCTCGATGAAGTGATCTCGGAAGAAAAGAAGAAGCTGGGCCTGCTCGATCTCGCCACGCAACTCAAACTGAAGCAACAGGATTTCGCGAAGAAGCAAGGCATCCGCCTGCACGGGGAACTGACCGACCGCAAAGGGTCGGAGGGCATCTGCCACTCGATCGTCCTCGAGAGCTATGCCCTACCGGGGCAGTTGAACATCGGGTCGGATTCGCATACGCCGCACGTGGGCGCGATCGGCTGCGTCGCTTTCGGCATCGGCACGACCGACGTCTTCAATTCCTGGATCACCAAAGATGTGCGGGTGAAAGTGCCGGAGTCGGTGAAGGTCGTGATTCGCGGCAAGAAACATGCCAACGTCACTGCCAAGGATTTCATCCTGAAGATTCTGAGCCTCGAGTACGTTCGCAGCGGCCAAGCGCTGGCCAAGGTGATGGAATACGCGGGCGAAGCCATCGAGGAGCTGAGCGTCGACGAGCGGGCCACCATGACCAACATGGCAGCCGAAATCGGCGGATTCACCGGCATCGTCGCGCCCGACAAGAAGGCGGTTGACTTTCTGGTCGAACGTCGCGGCATGAACCGGCAGCAGGCTGAGGCGATGAGCGCCGGCCTGTACAGCGACCCCGGCGCGCAGTACGCCCACGTTATTGAACTCGATGCCGCCGACATTACGCCAATGGTCGCCACTCCTGGAGATCCCGGCAACGGCAAATATGTTCGCGAACTGAATACGCCGGTGCCGGTCGAAATCGCTTACGGTGGAACCTGCACCGCCGGCAAAAACGAAGACATGGATATGTACGCGCTTGTCCTGGCCGACGCGCTCAAGCACGGCAAGCGCGTGGCGGACTCGGTGAAGTTCTACATCCAATTCGGGTCGCAGGAGACGCGGGATTACTGCTTGCGCCACGGATATCTTGATGTGTTCCGCGAGGCCGGAGCCCAGGTGATCGAACCCAGTTGCGGCGCATGCATCAACGCCGGCCCGGGAGTTTCGACGCGGCCCGATCAGGTGGTGATCAGCGCGCAGAACCGCAACTTTCCTGGCCGCAGCGGTCCAGGCCAGATGTACCTGGCCTCGCCGTTGACGGTCGCGGCCAGCGCCGTCGCCGGCTACATCGTGGAGTATGAGCCGAGCCAGACCAAGGAGTTGGTTTCAGCTTAGGTGTTTCCGCTGGTTAGCTTCTTCATCCTTGCTGTAGTGAAAGGGTGTGCTGGCTATTCTCTAACAGATCTTCTAGGTCCACAGATGCGGGGGTAATTCGGACGATTTTGTAGCGGCGGTTAACGATTTCGCCTTCTCTGCCCACGAACACGTCGCCGTCCTGTGAGAGGAATACCTTTTTTCGCCCGTTCGGGCTGTTCGCGAAACCGAAGAACTTCAGGCGAAGCAATGACGCTGGAGGGCGAGTCGGCCAGCTAACGCTGACTTTGGCTTTCGGCGGTACCTTTTCCTGTTGTCGCTCTAGCGCGGTGGAGAAAATGTTTCTTCCTGTGCCTTGGTAGTCAGCACCTTCACTGAGTTCCAACCGGGCGAAGTTGAGTGTCGGGTCGAATGGTTTCGAGTATTCGGCGTTCTTTTTCCCGCCGGATTCCGACCTTCCGCTTCCTTTCCCGGTTGCCGCGGCTGAGATCAAGGATTCTGGAGACGCCCCTAGGGCGAAAATCCAGCCAGTCAGGATAGCCGCTATGGCTGTCAAGACAATAGCGGCGATCAACTTGGGTAGGTTCTGCGCGGCGACCTCCATTTGCCCTCCAAACGAGCGCAAGTCCTCTATTGAAGAACGCGTTCACCCCGGTAGCTTGCGCCGCAATGTTTACGCCTGCCTCGGCTGTTCACATCTCCGCACACCGGAGGTGGTCGGATTTGTCTGTTGGTTCAGTTTTGGTTCGGCCTTCCCGCATTAGAAAAGAAGACCACTCCGAGATGATCCCGCTAACCGCGATCATGATGGAGCGTCTGATCTACTCAGGAGAACGCACATGAGCCGTTCCCGTTTGCTTTTTATTGGCTGCATCACCATCAGTTTTGCCGTCGCGGCGAGTGCGTTTCATGGTCCCCTGCCACCCTCCGCTGGGGTCGGATCTGTCGTCCCGGCCGGGCAGATGATCGAGCCGCGCTCCGGCCAGACCGCGACGCTGTTGTCGGATGGAAGGGTGTTGATCGTCGGGGGCATGCGGCGCAATCAGGATTTCTCCAAATCTGCTGAACTCTATGACCCAGCGACCGGCAAGTTTCAGCTGACCGGCGAGATGAGCTTGGGGCGTGTGGGCCAGGTTGCGGTGCTATTGCGCTCGGGAAAGGCGCTGATCGCCGGAGGATGGATTGGCGGCCATAGTACGACGGACTCTGCTGAGTTATACGACCCAGCGACTGGCAAGTTCACCGTAATCGGCAAATTGACCACGCGGCGCGCGCGGCCAAGCGCTACGCTCCTGACTGACGGCAATGTGTTGCTGACGGGCGGCGCGGATCACGATGGTCCTGACGGCGCTGTCGCTTCCGTAGAAATATTCCGTGCTGAAGCGGCGCGATTTCAGCCGACTGGCTCCCTGCACCGACCGCGCTCGGGTCAGACGGCTACTTTGCTCAAAGATGGCAGGGTTCTCATTGCCGGGGGCGGCAGTGGAGGGCTGATCAGCACGGCAGAGTTGTACGATCCTAAGACCGGAACCTTCACTGAGACGGGCAGCCTGAACACTCCGCGCCACAAACATACCGCGGGCCTGCTGGCCGATGGACGGGTGCTCATTGCCGGCGGCTCCGACGCACGCGACTGGCATGGGACGATGAATAGCGCGGAAATCTACGACCCCCACACGGGGGAGTTCACGGCCACGTCGCCTTTGAACGACAGCCGCTTCAAGCTGCCGGACGAGGCCGTGCAGCTCTCCAATGGGAAACTACTGATCGCAGGAGGGAGCAAGGAAGTCGAAGTGTTCGATCCGGTACGCGCGAAATTCTTCGTGGCTGCGGGCCAGATGAACGATGCCCGCCACTTCATGTCCGAAACCAGGCTGAAGGATGGCGGCGTGCTACTGGCAGGAGGATATGCGAACAACGACCAGGCTACTGCTCAAGCCTGGATTTACCGGCCATAGGCGACCGCGATTGCGGAACAAGCGGAGGCGAGTGCTGATTCGAGCATCTACGAAGATCCCTGCGCCTGACCTTTCGCTTTCGCCAGGTCTTTCAGCGCGGGGAAGGAAATAGGCGACATCAGGGTGCGTTCTGCCGGCTGGGTGCCAGTTCTGAGTGCATTGGCCACCAGATGCATTGCGTCACCGACCAGCGGCGGAGAGATTACCGTGGCCGCGAGACGACCTTCGCGAACCCAACTCTGTCCGGACTTCGGAACTCCGTCGCAACCCGTAATCGGCAGACTGAGCCAGGAATCGCGCGCTTTCATGTCACCGAGTTCCTCGAAGGCCCGCCGCGCTCCCATAGCCATGTCGTCGTTCTGACAGGCGATCATGCCGACGTGCAGGTCTCGCGATGTGCTCAGAGCCATCCAGGACTTGATGGCGCGGTGCCCACTTTGCTGCGTCCAGTCGCCCTTGAGAGTGTTCACCGCCACGCGCTGTGGTTTGGTCGACATCATGCCTTTGGTTCGCAACCTGGTGACGTCGCGGACGCTTGGGCCTTCAATATAGAGCACGCATCCTTCATCCCCGAGGATTGCCGCGATCTGCTGGCCTTGGAGTTTTCCGATCTCTTCGTGGTCGGAAACGATGGAGAAAACTGGAACCAACGCGCGTTGGCGGAGCGCGGGTATGTAATCAACTTCGGTATTGACCACACCCCACCCAATTCCCGCCGACACTGCCGCCTGGGCGACCTGAGGCATGCCCGTCCCCACGGGTTCGACGAGAATGGAGTCCGGGCGCTTGCTGGGCTCCTGGATGAAACTCAAAATTTGCTGTGTCTGCTGCACCGCATCGTTGTTGGCATAGATGATCTGAACGCTGGCGCCGAGCTTGAGGGCAGCGGCTTGCGCCGAGGCCGCCTGTTCGCGTTGGTAATCGTTTTCTTGCGTGATCAAGGAAACTACGACCGTAAGTTTGTTCATGGGGGTGGATTTGTCCGTCGTCGGTTTTTACCGATGGTGTGGATATTAATGCACTCTCATTTACTTCCCATCTAGGTCACTTTAGTTTGGGTGAAGGCGGACCCGGGGATGCCGGGATCCGGCAGCGAACGCCGTGTCGTCTGGGCCCTTGCAAGTGGTTGAAATCAACCACGATGGCCGAAATCAGCCACGCCTCGGCACGCAACTTTTCGGCCCCTTGGGAGTTCAAATAGTTGAGAGCTTCAAAAGGAAGGAAGAGAAAGAGAAGTAGTAAGGGAGGCACACTATGAAGTACGTAAAATATTTGACGCTGCTGGCGGTTTTAACGCTGCCGCTCACGTACTCGCAGGCGCAGGTCGCAGTGGGTATCGGAGTTGGACCGGGTTACGTGGCCGGTCCTCCGGTGTGCGCCTACGGATATTACGGATACTACCCCTACGCCTGCGCGCCGTACGGCTATTACGGCCCTGACTGGTTCGCCGGCGGAGTGTTCATTGGTGCCGGACCTTGGTACCACGGATGGGGCCATCCCTATTGGGGACGTGGCTGGTACGGAGGACGGAGTTGGTACGGTCGTCCGGGATGGGGCTATCGCGGGGGCAATGGCCGCGGATTTGAGGGCAGGGAATTCCGCGCAGGCCACGAGTTTCATGGGGACGGTGGCTTCCACGGCGGTGGCGGGTATCACGGTGGAGGCGGCTTCCACGGCGGAGGTGGATTCCACGGTGGTGGTGGTTTCCACGGCGGCGGGCGTCGGTAACGCATCCGCGTGCATTTCAGCCAAGACGGCCGGCAGAGTTGATCTGCCGGCCGTTTGCTTGTGTGCCGAGCAGGGTCGACAGCTCGAGGGCGAAAGTCCCTTTGACAACCTGATGGAGGTGAAGTCAGAGCAGCAGAGGACAAATTAGGTCATGCAGTCGGCAAGGCTAGTGAGGCACTCCAATGCCGAAAGGCGGAGCAAACAAGATAGGCCAAGCCGGGAACGATGATCCGAAGGCCCGAACGGTACCCCGCAAGGGGAATAAAGGAAAAGGCAAGTAAGCGGCGCGACTCATGAGCGGACAGCGGCAGAAAAACCGGCCCGAACAAGGGGTGCTGGCCTTTCCGGCGGAAAGTAGGAGTGAAGCTCCGAAGGCCGCCGAGCAAGGGACCGAAACGCTTATGGCGAAGCGCATGTCAGAAATCCTGGCTGGAACGGAACGACTGATGGAAGAAGTCTGCGAGCTGGAGAACTGCAAGCAGGCGTTACAACGAGTCAAGGCCAATAAAGGGAGTCCAGGGGTAGACGGGATGACCGTCGACGAACTCCCGGAGTACCTGAAGCAGCATGGGCTGGAAATTGGGGAACAGCTACGAAACGGAACCTATCAACCGCAGCCGGTAAGGCGGGTGGAAATCCTGAAGCCGGACGGCGCAGGAGTGCGCAAATTGGTGAGTCCGGTGGATGAGGGCACGCCGCAGGGCGGTCCGCGCAGCAACTGACCAACATCCCACACTCGTTCGCTTGGACAAGGCCTTCGGGTGCGGCCATGAATCAAGCGAATGACATAGAACTCATTCGGCATGGCCGCGAGCTGGCGGCGGACTGCGTGCAACGTAAGGAAGAATTCGCGATCAAACACGACCCGAGAATGCAGCCAAACTACCCCGGGCCTACAATGATTTTTCAGCGAATGGTAACAACCCCCTTAGCTCTGTGTCTCAGTCTAAGGGTTCACTCCAAGTCGCCCCTCCTCCCCTCTCTCCCCTCTTCTCCCCTCTGGCCCTGCTGTACCGGCGTCCCTATTTCTTGCTAGAATGACCAGTCGCAAAACCGCTGCGGTAGTAGAATAGACGCAGAAAGACCCAGGAGACTGATCCCGTTATGGCCTACGTAATCGCTGAGCCGTGCATTGGCACCAAAGACACTGCGTGCGTAGATGCGTGTCCGGTGGATTGCATTCATCCCAAGAAGGATGAGCCCGCCTATGCCACCGAGGAGTTGCTTTACATCGATCCCGTCGAGTGTATTGACTGCGGTGCCTGCGTTCCGGTGTGCCCGGTGTCCGCCATCTTCGCCCTCGACGATCTGCCGGAGAAGTGGAACGCCTTCACCGAGCGCAATGCCAAGTACTACGGCCGGTAAGGAACCCTTCTTACCTGCCCTTTGGCTTTGACAGGATCAAAGGCGCGCGTCCTCGAATGGACGCGCGCCTTTTTGTACTTGGCCCGTCGACAGGATTTGGCGTCCTTCGGAGCTGCGGAAGCAACCGAATCGACGTGCGAAAACGAGAGCAGGGCTGGTCTCACTTGTGCCAGATCTTTTCGTGACGCTTGTCGGCGTTGCCCAGAATTTCCACGTCCATACCAGTGTGCGCTTTCACCGCATCGAGAATGCGCAAATAGTCTTTCTTTTCCATGCGCAGGACCAGAGCTTTCCGCGCATCCTGGTCGTGGTAGTCAATCTCGAGCCAGTGATTCTTCGCATCCGTAAGAACCATCGTTCGCTCCGTGGTGTATTCGTAGGCGCACTTGTCGATCTGGCTGTACGGGATGCTGACGGAATCGCCGCCCTTGGCTGGACGTACCTCCACCGCCTTATCGTTGTCGCTGAAAGTCAGAACGGCTTTCTTGGGCTTGCCCTTGGCGTCGGGCATTCTTACGGTCCGAAACGACGTTTCCTCGCTGAGTCCAACGGAAGCGACCGCCAGCATCGCCAGAAGAATGAATGCGCTCTTTTTCACGGTCTTGAAAGTATATCGAAATCAAGCAGCATGACCGCCGCCACAGGTACAACAAGCCGGTAACGCGGGACTATCGATGGGTCAGGCCATACGCCACAGCGCCGGCAGAGGTGCCAATGTTGACGAATGATGTAATCCGCTCCAGCTTGTGGTGACCAGTTTTGTGGAACATGCGGCTGATTCCAATCGTACTCGCGGTTTCCAGAGCGATCAGTTTGTCGCGAGCCCCGGAGTGCTGCCGCTGAACACGCGAGTCACGGGATTCAGTTCTCTCCCTCCACTGGTCAGATTCGCGCGGGTCGCGCAAAAGTCCGCTGCTGCCAGCGCGCCCACAGCCGTAAAGAGGGCACGATTCTCGCGGTCCCAGAAGGATGCAGCGCGAACTCCTTCGGCCGTGCGACCACAGGGGCAGACGCCACCACCGCCATGGAACCAGGGCTCGCCGACAGGGCCAGGCCGCTGGCGAAAGTCGTGGCGTTCCCGGGTGCCCTCGGCAGGGGCTCGATGGAAGCCACGTTGACCGCCGTCTGCTCTGGTTCCAGGGAGGACGGTTGCGGCAAGGGCGCGACCGATAGCCCTTGCGCGAACAGTGATCCGGAGAATGCCAGCAGGAGTGCAAGGAGCAGCCGCCGCGATCGGCAGGATAAGCGAAAAAGGTAGGTTGGCATGTGACTTTCGTATTAGCTCAGCAACGTCCCGTAGGACCTGTACTTTCGTATCAGTCCCAGGCCGAAGAAAGGGTCCTAAAGTGCGTCGCCAGTGGGTACCGGAGTCACTCTGGGGTGCGATACCGACAGCCTGCCGAGAGCGCTGGCTGACGGCTGAGGGCCCTTCCACTAAAATCAAGCCTTCGCCGCCAGAATCCCCATGGCCCTCAGAGAATCAGAAGCGATTGTGCTGCGCACGTATCCGTTCCAGGAGGCCGATCTTCTGGTCACCCTGTTCACCCGAGCGGAGGGCAAGGTGAGGGGGGTGGCGCGGTCGGCCAAGAAATCGAAGCGCCGCTTTGGCGGAGCGCTCGAGCCTCTCACCTATGTGCGGGCGTTCTATGACGTTCGCGAGCGGCAGGAATTAGCGCGGCTCGATGCTTGCGATGTGCTGGAGTCGCCACTGGCCTCGGAGGTGAGTTATGCGCGGGCGGTCGCGCTGGGGCACATCGCGGAGTTGCTCGACCAACTGCTGCCCGATCGGGAATCGAACGATGACATTTTCCGCCTCACGCTTTCGGTGCTTCACGTTCTAACCGGGCCGGAAATCTGGATGCCGGTCACCTATTTCGAACTATGGTTGACACGTCTGGTTGGGTTCCTGCCGGAGCTTACGGATTGCACCGTCTGCGGCCGCAACTTGAATGGCAGCCGTGCCTATTTTCACGCGCTTGCAGATGGCCTGATGTGCGTCGATGACAAGCGCCTGGCATCGTCGGAGATTTCCAGCGAGTCGCGAGCACTGGCCGCACAGATGTTCCGTGCTCCAGTGGAGAGCTTTGCCGGGATGCCGTGGCCCAAAGCGCAGGCCGCCGACCTGCGGAAGTTTCTGATCCAAATTCTGCAGAGACACATTGAGAAAAAACTCGTCACGGCAGGCATGCTGGAGAAGGGCGGGTTCTAGTGCAGTGCCGCGGAGTTGCGTAATCCCCACTTCTCGCAAAGCACGCGAGAAATGGGAAACCCGACACCTTTTTCCTTTCTTGCGGCTATGGTCTCAACCTTACTGACATCCCGTGAACGCTAATGTCGCCGCGGTCACGCTGATTCCAGGGGCAACGGTCAAGCTCGTGTTGCTGATGGTGGAACTTGTCAGCATCTCTGACGGACTACAGTCAGCGCCGCCCCCGCCTGGCGCGAAAGCCAGAGCGTCCACCGTGTAGCCCACAGGTCCGACGGCCGGAGCGGCAGGTTGCTGGGTTCCGCTCTTGCTGAAGGTGCCGACGGCGGGGTTGGCGGCCGCTACTGTAAGGGTGTAACTAGCGCAATCCGTCTTCGCGGGACAAGCCGCCGCGGCCGCTGTGGTCAAACTGGCTGTGGCTGCCGATTGTGACGCCAGCGGAATCGTAACCAGCACCGTCATGCTGTTTACCGAAATCGGCTGCAAGACAGAGAGGGCAATGTCGGCCGCGGTGCCCTTACTACCAGTGCTGGTCGTAACTTGCCCCGTAATCGACGCGGGGGACCTGTTGCCTCCCGCCTGCAGCAACAGGGGCACAGTTCCCAACGCATCGCCGGGCTGCACGCCGGTGATTACTGTGCTTCCGTAGGCCACTTGTGCTCCGGTGAGGGCGACGGCTACAACATCGTAGGTGCCGGAGGCAACTGGGCAGAAAACAAATGCCCCGCCAGCGTCCGTAACTGTCTCCATGATCACGCGGTCCACACCCGGACTGTCTTCTCGCTCCAGAGCTACAACCGTATTGCCGCTGGAGATGGATTGCCCGGTCACGCTGTCCACAATCCTTCCGTTAATCGAAGACGACGTCAGGCCGACTTCGCCGGCATGCAGGACCGGCTTGAGGCGAAACTGGCCGTTGCCTTGGGCCACGATTGAGGCGCAGGCGTCGAAGTCAATATCCAAATCTTTGGTTTCTCCCGCTGCGATCACGAACTGTCCGCCTGCGATCTGGCCGGATGGAATCTTCAGTCCAGTTTTCGATTGGCTTGAAAGCAAGAGCGGTTGCGGCGTGTTGGCGGGATTACTGCTCAGCATGACGCAGTTCGCCGTGTTTCCGCACAGGTTGGTTTTGACTGTCGTAGAGTCGCTCGCCAGAATGATCCGAATCTGTTGGTAGCTGCCGGGTTGAAGTTCGACCGCCGAGCCTAGCATCGCCAAGAAGCACTGGTTGTTGGTCTGCCCGAGCAAGTCCACTTGTTGTGGATCCTGCTGGAGATTCGGGGTGAGGTCGATCCAGCCCGGATCGTTGTCTCCAGCGCTGGAGTTGGCGTTGATCTGGACGTCAGTGATCGTGACGTATATATGGCTGAACGGTCCCTGCGGCCCCGAACACGTAGCAGGATCACTGACAGCTACGTTGACCATGGCCGGGGTGCTGGAATTCATGAAGTGGGAACTTCCGCCACTACAACTAAGCAGAAATAGACCGACACCACACACGACGGCAACCGCGCAAAGAATTGCACTTTTGGACATGGCAGAACCTCCGGTAACTGGAGACGAGTGGGAGCAAGAAATCTGACGGATGGCCCCACATAATGAGTGCATTTCTCATGCCTTTTCTGCGCTGGCGCCTGCATTCCCTTGTCGATGAACGGTTTAGAGGTATAGTCCCACTGGTGGTGAGGGTCCGCAGAGATCGTCCTCGCGTAGATTTTTCCGGCACATGTCCAAGGATTTGCCCGCCACGAATGGTTTAAGATCCATTCGTTCAAACTGTCATGCCAATTTGAGCTCCGAAATCCTTAGCCGGGATTCCCCATCATGAAATCGTCGTGCACGGGGTTGGAGATGGTCAAAGAGGAGAACATCAGATCGCCCGAAAGCTGACGGCTGCCGTCCGCTTCCATTACAATCGTGGTTTAACCTGCTTCGCTCCCATGGCATTGTAGGTATTCGCTCAGGGCTTTTGGCTTGCCGAACAGTAGTCGAACCAAGCCAATGGCCAAGAGGTAAGAGCTTCACCCATGACTCCATCCTCCCTCAACCCGCTCACCTTCCAGGAACTCATCCTGCGGCTGCAAACTTTTTGGGCCCAGCGAGGATGCGTGCTACAGCAGCCTTATGATGTGGAACTTGGGGCGGGTACGATGGCGCCGGAGACGTTTCTGCGCGTGCTGGGGCCTCAGCCATACAAAGTGGCGTACGTGCAGCCGTCGAGGCGTCCGGCGGACGGGCGCTATGGGGAGAATCCGAACCGCCTGTTCAAGCACATGCAGTTGCAGGTGATCCTGAAGCCACCGCCGGAGAACGTTCAGGAGTTGTACCTGGAGTCGCTCGGCGCGATTGGCATCGACCTGCGCCAGCACGACATCAAGTTCGAAGAAGATAACTGGGAAGCGCCGACGCTGAGCGCATGGGGCGTGGGCTGGCAGGTGATGCTCGACGGGCAGGAGATCACGCAGTTCACCTACTTCCAGCAGTGCGGGGGTGTGGATCTGTTTCCGATTTCTGCCGAGCTGACGTATGGGTTGGAGCGTATCGCGCAGTTCTTACAGGATTTGGATTCGATCTACGATATCGTGTGGGCGCGGGATCCGGAGTCGGGGCGTGTGGTGAAGTATTCCGACGTGCGCCTGGCGGATGAGCAGCAATTTTCGGTGTACAACTTCGAGGCGGCGAGTGTCGATCTTCAGTGGAGTCACTTCAATCAGTATGAGCGGGAGTGCTCTGTGCTGATCGAAGGATACTGGGCGGCGAAAAAGGGGAATGCCGACGAATTGGTGCGGCTGGGCCTCGGCGGATTGGTGGACAGTTCGGGGAACGCGATTGCCTCCGCGCGATTTCCGTTGCTGGGCGCGTATGACCTGTGTTTGAAGTGCTCGCATCTGTTCAACATTCTCGACGCCCGCGGCGCGATTTCGGTGACCGAGCGCGTAGGGGTGATTGCGCGCGTGCGGGCGCTAGCGGTGGGAATCGCGAAGGCTTGGGTGGATCAGCAGGAAGCTGCGCCCGCGTCGGACACGTCCGATGAACCTAAGCTTGTGAGTGAGCGAAAGGAGGAGAATAAAAGGGAAACGTTGTCGCCAGTGGTGTCGTAGCATTCCCGTCCCGACAGCTGGCGAGATACCAGCCCTACTGACAAGGTTTCCACAGGATCATGTGACGAGCATCACATGCGGGCTGGACTCAGTTTTGAGACACTAGATGGTTTAAAGGCATGCCAGATTTCCTGCTAGAGATTGGTTGCGAAGAGATTCCGGCGCGGATGATCGACGCCGCATCGCAGGAGTTGTATGAGCGCGTGGCTGCACTGCTGCAACGCGAACGGCTCGCGACCACCGGAACAATAACGCGCTTCGACACTCCCCGCCGGTTGGCGTTGCTCGTGCCCGGCATTTGTGCGTCACAGCCTGATGTGACCGAGCAGATCAGCGGGCCTTCCGTCAACGTCGCATATAAAGATGGGCAGCCTACTCCCGCAGCCCACGCTTTCGCCAAGAAAGTCGGCATCGATGTCGGGCAGCTTGAGAAGGTTACGACTCCCAAGGGGGAGTATCTCTCCGCAAAGGTGACAAAGAAGGGTCGCGGCGCGTCCGAGATTCTTGCGGAATCGCTTCCGAAGGAACTGTCTTCGGTCTACTGGCCGAAGAGCATGTACTGGCGCAAGCCGAATGAGCGCTTCGTTCGCCCGGTGCGCTGGCTGGTCGCCATGCTCGACGGCGAGACAATCCCGCTCGAATTTGATGGGGTTCGGGCAGGGAAGAGCTCTCGCGGACACCGGATCTTGTTTGACGGAGCGGTGATGATCCCGCGGGCTGGCGAAGGTTACGTGGATGCTCTGCGAGCGGCCAGGGTTTTAGGCCGTGCCGAGCGGGAGCATCAGATTCGCAAGGTCCTCGACGCCGCGACACGCACCATCCCCGGCGCACGCTGGCGCGAAGATAAGGTGTTGCTCGACACCGTGGTCAATCTGAGCGAGTTTCCTTCGGCCATTCTGGGCGGGTTCGATCCCCAGTTTCTAGCCCTGCCGGAAGAGGTTCTGGTGACGGTGATGCGGGACCACCAAAAATATTTCGCGATCGAAGATGCGAACGGAAAACTCCTGCCGCACTTTCTGGCGGTGCTCAACACCGACAGCGATCCGCAAGGATTGATACGCCAAGGCAACGAACGTGTGCTGCGGGCACGTTTCAATGACGCGCGCTTCTTTTGGCAGACGGATCAGAAGCGGTCCTTATTGGACCGGCTCGAACTGCTGCGCCACGTCACGTTCCAGAAGGATCTGGGCAGCTACTACGAGAAGACGCAGCGCGTGCAGCGGTTGTGCAGTTGGTTGAGCGAGATTCTCAAGAGCGACGGCATCGCGGTGCGCCCCGGCGTCGTTCATAAGGCCGCTTGCCTGGCGAAGAGCGATCTGACTACCGAACTGGTGAAGGAGTTCACGGAACTGCAAGGGATCGTGGGCGGTCTGTATGCGCGGGTGCAGCAACTTGATCCCAGCCTGCCCGAGGCGACGCGGATGGCGATCGCCGACACGATCTACGATCACTACAAGCCCGAGTCGACCGACGATGACGTGCCGCAGTCGACGGAAGGCGCGGTGCTTTCGATTGGCGACAAGGCCGATACCATCGCAGGCATGTTTGCGCTTGGACTGGTGCCCAGCGGGTCGAAGGATCCGTTTGCCCTGCGGCGGCAGGCCAATGCGATTGTGAAGGTGATTGCAGAGAAGAAATTGCCGCTTCGGCTCGGTGATCTGATGCGCGATGCGCACGCGGGATATCAGAAATCGGAAGCGGAGAAGAGGTTTGTTGACGACGCGAATTTTTATGAGTCCGTGAGCATGTTTTTCCGCGAGCGGCTGGAGTTTTATCTGCGGGATGTGCGCGGGTACGCCTATGACGTGGTGAAGGCGGTGCTCGGGGCCGACGCGGAGGACGTGGTGGACGCCTTGGCGCGGGCAGAGGCGGTGAAGCAGGCTCTCTATATGCCCGAGTTTCAGGCCATTGGCGCCGCTTGCAAGCGCACGAGGAACATCCTGAAACAGGCAGCAGAGAAGGGAATTGAGCCGGCGGCGAAATTCCAAGACCTCCCACAGTCGGCGCCCGAGGAAAAGGATTTGGCGGCCTTTGTTGCGACGTACGCACCAAGAATCGAAGCGCATCGAAAAGAGAAACAATACGGTGATGCTCTGCTCCTCCTGTCGAAGGCTCGCGAACCCGTGGACAATTTCTTTGACAAGGTCATGGTGATGGTCGAGGATCAGCGGCTGCGCGCAAATCGGCTCGCGCTGCTGCAAAATTTACTGAGGGAGTTTTCGACGATCGCTGACTTCTCGGAGATCGTGACGGAAGGAAAAGCGTAGGGACCTTCCAGCGGGAACGGCAGGAGACACACAAAGAGATTCGTTGGGATCAGTACTAGAAAATCCAGAAACACGAAGGACTCATATGGCGACAGTTACTCTCCCTGAAGCGGAAGTGCAGGAAACCAAGAAATCCACGACCAAGTACGTGTACTTTTTTGGCGGCGGCAAAGCCGACGGCAACGGCAAGATGAAAGACGTGCTGGGCGGCAAAGGCGCAGGCCTGGCCGAGATGACCAATGCTGGTCTGCCCGTGCCTCCAGGATTCACGATTCAGACGGAAGCTTGTCGCGAGTACATGCGCGGCGGTCTTTCGCCCGACGTTGACAAGCAGATGGACGAGGCGTTGTCGAAACTGGAAGCACTGCAAGGACAGAACTTGGGTACGGGCGAGAATCCGTTGCTGGTGAGCGTGCGCTCGGGCGCCAAGTTCTCCATGCCCGGCATGATGGACACAATTCTCAATCTCGGCTTGAACGATAAGAGCGTCGAGGCGCTGGCGAAGCGCAGCAATAATCCACGGTTTGCCGCGGATTCGTACCGGCGGCTGATCCAGATGTTCGGCAACGTCGTGCTCGACATCGAGAAGTCGGCGTTCGACGAAGTATTTGACGCCAAGAAGAAACAGAAGAAGACCAAGCTCGACACCGATCTCGACGCCCAAGATCTGCAGGATGTGATTGTCGAGTACAAGAAGGTCGTCAAGAAGCATGCCAAGCGTGACTTCCCGCAGGATCCGCGCCAACAATTAGTGATGGCGCGCGATGCTGTGTTCCGCTCATGGCAGAACGACCGGGCCAAGCACTATCGCCGGATCAACAACATCGACGACATGCTGGGGACCGCGGTCAACGTACAAGCGATGGTGTACGGCAACTTGGGCGACACCAGCGGCACGGGTGTTGGGTTCACGCGGAATCCCGCCACAGGAACGAGCGAGTTTTATGGTGAATTTCTGATGAACGCTCAGGGCGAGGACGTTGTTTCGGGCGTGCGCACTCCGGTTCCGATCCTCGAGCTGCACAAGATCATGCCCGAGGTCTACGACCAGTTACGCGACATTACCTCGCGTCTGGAGAAACATTACAAGGACATGCAGGATTTTGAGTTCACCATTCAGGACGGCGAATTGTACATGCTGCAGACCCGCAACGGCAAGCGCACTGGGCTGGCGGCGGTGCGGGTGGCGATCCAGATGGTTGAGGAAGGGCTGATCACCAAGGATGAAGCGATCTTCCGCGTCGAGCCGAACCAGTTGTATGACTTCCTCGTCCCGCGACTGGATGAAAAGAGCACGAAAGTCGAAGTGCTGGCGACAGGCTTGCCGGCTTCTCCGGGCGCGGCAGTCGGTCAGATTGTCTTTACTGCGGACGCAGCGGTGGAAATGGCTGGCCATGGAAAGAGTGTCCCCGTAATTCTGGTGCGTGCAGAAACTACTCCGGAAGACATTCACGGCATGGATGTCGCCAAAGGCATTCTTACTTCTCGCGGCGGCATGACCAGTCACGCCGCGGTTGTAACCCGCGGCATGGGCAAGTGCTGCGTGGCGGGTGCAGGCGACATCGATGTCAACGAAAAAGCACGTGAGATGCGAGTGAAGGGTCAAACGTTCAAAGAAGGAGACTGGATTTCTCTGGACGGCACGACCGGCCGGGTGATCAAGGGAAAACTGGGCACGCTGGATCCTTCCCCGCACGATCCTGAGCTGCAGAAATTCATGAACTGGGCCGACCCACATCGCAAGATGAAGGTTCGTGCTAATGCAGACATTCCGCGTGATGCGATTCAAGCCCGCGCATTCGGGGCAGAAGGAATCGGTCTTTGCCGCACCGAGCATATGTTCTTCGGCGAAGAGAAAATTCCGCACATGCGCGCGATGATTCTGGCGGATAACGAAAAGGACCGGCGGGCTGCGCTGAAGAAGTTGCTTCCGATGCAGAGGAAGGACTTTGACGGAGTCTTTAAAGCCATGGATGGTCTGCCGGTGACGATCCGCACGCTGGATCCGCCGCTGCACGAGTTCTTGCCGCGTCGCGAAGAGTTGATGGTGGACATCGCGCTGCTGCCTTCCTACGACGCCAAGCATAAGAAAGAGCTGGTGGCAAAGTACAAAGACTACGGTGCAAAGGCAGTGGGAGATCTTAAGAAACTACTTCCTGCGCTGCTGGCCCGTGTGGAGCAGTTGCACGAGTTCAATCCGATGCTCGGCCACCGCGGCTGCCGCCTCGGGATCACCTATCCGGAAATAACCGAGATGCAGGCGCGAGCTATTTTCGAGGCCGCTATCGATTGCACAAAAAAGGGCATCAAAGTGCTTCCCGAGATCATGATTCCTCTCGTCGCCACTCTCAAAGAAATGGCAAATCAGGGCGCGATCGTACGGCGAGTGGCGGACGAAGTGTTCAAAGAAAAGGGTATGAAGGTCGACTACGTGGTCGGCACCATGATCGAGTTGCCGCGCGCAGCGTTGGTGGCGGACGAGATCGCCAAAGAGGCAGAGTTCTTCTCTTTCGGCACGAACGATCTGACACAGACTACGTTCGGCTTTTCGCGCGACGATGTGAACAAGGTGTTGCCGACCTACCTGGCCGAGGGCATTTTGAAGCAGGATCCGTTCGCGGCGCTGGATCAGGAGGGTGTGGGACAACTGGTGAAGATGGCGACGGAGCGCGGGCGGAAGACGCGTCCGACGTTGAAAGTAGGAATCTGTGGCGAACACGGCGGCGAGCCGTCGTCGGTGGAATTCTGCTATCGCACCGGCTTGAACTATGTCTCGTGCTCGCCGTTCCGCGTGCTGACGGCGCGGTTGGCGGCGGCGCAGGCTGCGGCAACCGAAACATTGAAAGTCGAGGCTGGACGAACGAAGTAAGAACTTCAATCATGGAGGGCATAGGGATCACAGAGGAGAACTCTGGATTCGCTGTGCTCTCTGTGGTTTATTGCACTTTCTGTAGACGGGCGATCAGCTTTTGTGGAAGACTCTCTTCCGATTCCGACCAGAGGCGACGCGAAGTGGCGCGCGTGTTCATTTCCGCCTTCTTGGTGAACTCGACCAACTTCGCGACGTTGTCGCGAATCTTGGCCTGGGTTTCTTCCGTAAGTTCGACACTCTCCTGAACGAAAAGCGAGTCGAGACCGAAATCGATTTCAATGTGGCCAGTCTCGTGGTGTGCTCCATCGTCGAATTCTTCGCCCTGCAGAATGAACTTCACGAGACTCGGGATAAGGTGCCACTGGTGGCCGGTCTCGTCGGGCGTCCAGAGATCCCAGTAGGCGTCAAAGACATAAGCATAGTCATCGTGAATAAGGTCAGCCGCGACGATCACCGCTTCTTCCAGTCCAATTCCAGGGGCGAAGCGGCGCTCCAGCACGCTGGCTTCGTTCCACGAGACCGGCTGTACGGAGGCGTAAGTAATCCCGGGACGCTGTGCGGAAAAAGGAAACTGCTGCAACACCGCCAGAGCGTGCGGCAACATAGCCGGACCAGAGAAATCCGGAAACCAGAGACTGAGATAAAGAGGATCGGCCATGGGATTCATTGAGAATGCAGTCTTGATTGTAATGCCGACTATGCCGAAGGGAGTGTGCCGGAAGCGCAGGGCGCCGTCGTGGAGTACGCCCGATGCCTAATTCCCAACACCCTTTATTTTGACAGTGAGAATTGCGACTGTTAGTATCAGAATCTGGCCTCAGGGTTCCCGCCAAAACCAACGTCCCCGTCGTCTAGCCCGGCCTAGGACATCGCCCTTTCACGGCGGTAACACGGGTTCAAATCCCGTCGGGGACGCCAACAAAACAATAGACTTCCACAAACCCGCCGTTTTTCTTCATGATCCAATTTGATCCACTTAGGCCGGTTTGATCTCCAAAACCGCGCCCTTCCGCACCAGCTTTACCAGATTGCTCTGCGCCTCGCGCTTCTGTGGACCCGACTGCCTGCATGTAAACGTCGGTCGTGACTTTCAGACTCGCATGGCGCAGCAGTTCCTGTACGACCTTGGGATTCTCTCCGTTCGCGTTCAAGAGCGTCCCAAAAGTGTGCCGAAAAGTGTGATACGAAACTTGCTTCGTCACCTTGGCACGCTGCAGAGCCGGCTTGCCATAATATCGCCACAACGTTCCAGGCCAATAAGGCTGTCGGCCTTTCATGTGCGGCGAGGCAAATACCCAATCGCCCGGACTTGGGTACGGAGAAAGGCGTCTCCATGCCCACAGCGACTCGGCCGTTTGCGCATCTAGCGGAACGTCTTTCAGAGAAGCTTCCGTTTTCGGCGCACCTTCCACCATCGCCACTACCGACCGACGAATGTGCAAGATGAGGTTTTCGAAATCCACGTCCTGCCACCGAAGCCCTATCAGTTCTCCTCGACGCAGCCCCGGAAAGCGTCCAGCTCGATCATCGTGCGGAGTGGATCGGGCAGTTCCTTGAGAAATGCCATGATCTCTTCCGGCGTCAGAACATCGGGTGCTTTCTGTCGTTTCGCGTTCTGGCGAACGCTCGTGATTGGATTCTTCTCCGTCCATTCCCATCTGATCGCATGAGCATAGATCGCGCTCATGATGTTTCTGATCTTGGCCCTGCTGCCCCGCGCTAGGGGAATGCCGGTCTTCGGAAAACAGAGACTCTTGAGCCATTTTTCGACTTCGGTGGATCTCACTCGTCCATTCGCGCATGGGTATCACCATTGCGCCCTTATCGGTGGTCGAATATAGTGCCGCTTCGGTGGTGGCCTGTAACATCTTAGACCGGATACCGATGTCTGAAATCGGTATCGCTGTCAGTAAACGATTTCGAGCGGCAGTCGTAGACAATTTTAGATCGTTCGCCCTAGAAAAGTTAGGTCGGGCTAGGAAATCTTTGCGCGCTGATGAGAGTTGACTCATCCCGTCGGTTTAGTACCTGCAAACGCGCTTGTAATAATTTATGGACCGACGCCCTGGATTCTCGCTAACGCAGCAGTAATCGCTGTCGGCCAGAACCGGAGCCCCAGTTTTGGCGCGATTCGACAATGGATAGGATCAAAACACCCGGATGGGATATCGGGTCCACTCAAGACCAACCTGGCGAAGCCCAAGAGAATATGCCCCCGGCTGTACGCCACTAAGGTCGACTTCAACCCTCAGATCGGTAATGTGGTCGTGCAGTTGTGCCATCCCCGTCGCGCGCAAAATCTGGTTACCGGTTTCTGTGAGCAGACCGACGTCGTAGGGTCCTTCTTTGCTCCCAATCGGAAGATCAACAACCAGGTGTTTAGTAGCTCGGGAAATTTCCAGAGGTGCCTGATCTGCCTCAGATTGGCTCTGCCCCCGGGCCACCGAGCGCTCACGAAGATCTAAGACCGCTACGTCGGTCGGTTCCACCGAGCGTCGGGCTCGCACCCAGAACCATCCCCCCACCGCGAAGAGCAGAACAGCAGCGGTGGCCACCAACATCAGCACCCGTCGGCGCTGGATCGCCGATTGCCTCCGAAACTCCTTAAATTCTTGGAAGCACGGACTGCATGAGCCGAGATGGTCAAGCCAAGGCTCTGCTTCGGTAAGGGACACCTTCCCTTGTGCTATGCCCTTGAGTAGAGCATTCCCCGGACAGCCGATCCTCTCGGGATTAGGGAACTCTGTGGCTAAGCCTTGCCGGAGAATATCAAGCAAGCGCTTGTCCGCCGCGTTGGATTGGCTTTCGCTGCTCAGAGAGAGTCCACTCGCTAACAGTTCAGTCTAAAAACAGCCCAAGTGTAACTGAAGGAGGACCTCATGACACCTTGGCATCTCATCTACCTCCAGACAAACGTGCTCGTAGAATTTTCATGCGGCGTCGGAAGCGAAGCATGACGCTATCGCCAGGAATTCCCAGAACGCGGCCAATGTGCTTCCATGTGTAGCCGTACTCGCGTGCAACCCAGACTTTGCGGCTCCACGTGTCCATCCGATCAAGAATCTCCTGAGCATGAACCGTGCCTTCAATATCGTGCTGCTCCAGGTGACTCGTCTCGCCAAGAACTTCCAACTCCTGGGCTGAAGATACAAGATGGATCGTTTCCTCACGGCGTTGTTCCTTCTTGAGAGCACGTCTAAGCCGATGGTAAAAGCTTCCGAGAAGGTAAGCCTCCAGATCCCCAATCTCGCCCCGCCTTCCATTCATCCGATCGAGCGTCCTGCAAACAGATTGCAGAACGCTCTCCCACACTTCTGCTACCAAGATTCCGTCATCATCGAATGGATTTCGTGATTGAACCTGCCGGACGTGAGCCAACGCTTTGGGCCACGCTGATCGAGCGGCTTTCGCGAGCTCGTTTTCGGTGGCCGAGTCTAAACGAGGGTTGGCACCTGAAAGCACCCACTCGGGGCGGGGTTCGGGGGCTGGCATACCAAGCGCCTCACATCAGCTATTGCGTGGTACCCGGCCAGAGGGATAACGCAAGCGTGCCATCCGACAGAAGGAGATGTCAACACCAACCCGAGCGAGCGCAGAAAGTAGCGAAAATATTTTCGATAGGTTCGGTACTGTTTTGGTTCCTTTTATAGGTATGGGGCTACTGCGATTCCTCAGGAGCAGCAGCCGGATGCAGAGATCGTTTGTTTATGGAAGATGGAATCAATCCCGCCAGAAAAAAGCAAAGCCAATCCTTCCGTTGGTTGCAGGAAATAGACCAGATCCTGATCGTCGGGATGAAATATGGTCC
>Ga0307476_10000156_pt1 | contig 66409 bp, 57 predicted proteins | sample atmos_gasesECM2C_2_FD_203314 | JGI IMG/M metagenome (GOLD analysis project Ga0307476, IMG submission 203314) | Hardwood forest soil microbial communities from Morgan-Monroe State Forest, Indiana, United States - atmos_gasesECM2C_05 | ecosystem: Environmental > Terrestrial > Soil > Temperate... | reverse complement strand
GGTTTCCGGCTGCATGATCTGCCGCGTCGTATGCGGCGGATTTGCAAGTACGGCGGCAAATGCCTTCTCTTTGCCGCCGCTCGCCATCAGTTTCACCACAAAGTCCATCCCATAGCTGTAAGGGAATGTCAGCGACTCCTTCATGAAAATGGGAGCGTCGTTGAACACCTTGGTGCTCGGCGTCCCGGTCAAGGTTTCAGCCTCCATCCCTTCCACCAGGTCCGGGGAATCCGCAATCGAGCGTCCTGCCGGAGCCAGGGCATATTGAAACATCATGGCTTGCGCCTGACCTTCGATCACTGCCTCACGGGCGTCGTCTATCTCGTCGTTCTCAATGTCTTCGGGTGTGGGGTCTTTCTTGATCTCACCCAGATCCTTCTCGCCTTTCTTCATCCACTTGTCGAGGCCGATCGTCTGATCTTGTAGCGCATGCGTGAGTTCGTGCGCCAGCACCGGCTCCTGTTCTTCCAGTGGAACCCAATCCAGAAGGTTGACCGTTTTCGTTTTAGGATCGTAATAGCCCGCCACTTCTTCGCGCAGCAAATCGACCAGCAGTTTTTCCATGTCAAATTCGCGCGGCAGCAGACCGAACTTCTTCAGCACCAGCTCGGAGCGTTGCAGCCGTTTCACGTCTTCGTCCTTCATGTGCTTGGTCAGATAGGCCACAACTTCGTCGCGGCTGGTCAACCGGCGTTTGACCTGCTTCTTGATCGGCAGTCCCGTCTGCTTGCTATCGAAGGCCAGAATCTCATCGACGGAGTGAAACAGTTCCTCCGCTTCGTGCGGCGTGATTTTGACTTCCTTTTCTTCGGGCGCCTGTGTCGGAGATGCTTGTGTGGGATCTGCCTGTGTCGGTGGGACACTCTTGTCCGACTGCTTTTGACTCGGATCCTGATTTTGCTCCTTACTCTGGTTCTGCGATTCTTGCGCCGTAGGCTGGCCAGTCTGGTCCTGGGGCTGCGACCAAACCATGCCCGTCCCAAGAAGAATCAAAACGGCACAAAGAGGGTTAGGCAACCTGCAGCAGAGTAGCTTAAAAATGTTCATTAGGAACGAGTCTACCCTGTTTGCCTATACTCACTTCAAGGACAAAACCGCCTTGATGGAGGTGGATTGTAGCTGCAAACTGCGGACGTTGGCGCTGCTGGCAGGTAGAAAGGCTTAAGCGGCAAATTGCTCATCCGTGGCGGACTCTTTCTGCCACCCACTCGCCCACTTCTCGGGTCCCGAGCGTACCGCCAATGTCTTGTGTCATCTTCTTCTGCCGCACGGCTTCGAGCACTGCCGCCTCAATCTTCTCGGCTTCCTTGGTAAGTCCCACATGCCCCAGCATCATTGCCGTGGTCAGAATCGCGCCAAACGGATTTGCCACGTTCTTCCCCGCAATCGGTGGGGCCGAACCATGCACCGGCTCGAACATTGACGTCTTCCCGGGATGAATATTTCCGCTGGCTGCCACGCCCAGGCCGCCCTGCAAACCGGCAGCGAGGTCGGTGATGATGTCGCCGAACATGTTATTGGTCACGATCACATCGAATGCGCGGGGATCGCGCACCATCTGCATGCAGAGAGCGTCCACGTACATGTGCTGCGCCACAATCTGCGGATGCTCGCCGCTTACCTCCTTGAACACGCGCTGCCACAAGCCGCCGGCATGGGTCATGGCATTCGATTTGTCGCACATAAGAACACGCTGGCGCGGCGAGCCGTCAAGCTTCGTGTGGCGCTCGCAATAATCGAAGGCGTAGCGGATGATGCGCTCCACGCCCTTGCGCGTATTTATGTCCTCCTGAATCGCGACCTCATCCACGGTGCCTTGCTTGAAAACTCCGCCAGCATCGGTGTAGACACCTTCGGTATTCTCCCGGATCACGACGAAATCCACGTCCTTGGGCTCCATCCCCTTGAGCGGACATAAAGCGGCGTCGAGCAGCCGCACTGGCCGCACGTTGGCGTAGAGATCCATCTTGAAACGCATGCCAAGGAGGATCTCCCTGGCATGGATATTCGTGGGGACGCGGGGATCACCGAAGGCCCCGGCCAGGATGGCGTCGAAATCCCGATCGAGCATGGCAAAACCATCGGGAGGAACCGTCATCCCGTCGCGAAGATAGCGGTCGGCGCCCCAGTCGAATTCGCTCAGCTCGACGTCGGCTCCCGATGCGCGGATGACCTTGAGAGCTTGCAGGATCACTTCCTGGCCAATCCCGTCTCCGGGGATGACGGCGATGCGCTTCCTGGAAGGTGGTTGCGGGTCCACGGCAGAAAAGCTAACACAAGGCGAGCAGAATGAGCCAATCGTCAATTGGGAATGAATCGCGAGGCTGTTCGCTATAATCAATACTCCGATGCAACGTACCCCGCTCCAACACGCACTGCTTGCGCGACCGGAGAACGAAGCACAATCGCTCCCGGAGGCAGACTACCGAGGGGCTACGACGGCAGCACGTTTTGCCGGTCTCCAACTAGAGTTGGCTGCTCTGCTCGGCGGTTGTGGAGTTTATGATCTCGGTTTCCGCGCCCGGATTTCGCTCACGGGCGGCGATCGAATGCGCTGGCTGAACGGCATGGTTACGAATAACATTCGTGATCTCGCTCTCGGGCGCGGCGTGTACACCTTCCTGCTCAACCCGCAGGGCCGCATTCTTGGCGATATGTTCGTCTATAACGCCGGCGAGGCCCTTGTGGTCGAGACTGATCGTAGCCAGGTGGAAAAGATCATCGCCACTTTCGACCATTACATCATCATGGACGATGTGGAAGTGGCGGATATCAGCGAGAAGCAGACGAATCTGGGCCTGGCGGGACCAAAGTCGCGGGCCATCCTCAACGCGGCAGGCATTGAAGTGCCTGAATTGCAGCCTTTGCAGATGATCACGCCGCGCTGCAATTGCGACTGTGGGTGCGTGGAGTGCACGGTCGTACGCGGCGAGGATGCGCACCACGAATCCTACGAAATCTGGCTTGCCCCCCAGGATGTTTATAAGACGTGGCAGGCACTGCTCGCCGCAGGGGCGACGCCTGTGGGTTCAGAGGTTCTGGAAATGCAACGGATTGCGATTGGCGTTCCGCTTTATGGCGTCGACATTCGCGAGCGCGACCTGCCCCAAGAAACCGAGCAGATGCGCGCGCTCAACTTCAACAAGGGTTGCTACGTGGGGCAGGAGATTGTGGAGCGCATTCGCTCTCGCGGCAACGTGCATCGCAAGTTTACCGGCTTCGTGGTAGAGGGCGCGGCGGCTATCGCGGCGGGCGCTAAGATCGTTTCCGACGAAAAAGAAGTAGGCGAGGTCACCAGCGTCGCTACTCTGCGTACGCCGTCTGGCGAGCGGACGGTGGCTCTTGGATACATTCGCCGCGAAGTAGGAGTGCCAGGCCGCGCAGTGACGATTGGAACCTCTAGGGCTACCGTGATCCACTTGCCGCTGGAGAGTGTCGCCGCGGGTCAGGCAGAGGATCCGTTGCTGCACCACGTGTAGGCAACCACATCAAGATTCGGCAAAGAAATCTACAGGAAAGACACCATGGCTGAGAAGAGACAGGATTCAGGTTTTACTGTAACCGATCGGCGCTTGTTCACAGAGGACGGAGAATTACGCAAAGATGTTCCCGAGGAAGCAGAGGCACCGAAAGCCTCGGTTCCTGCGGCTGCGCCTGCCACAGCTTCCCCCAATGAAGCCCCGCCCCAAGGCAACATCGCGGCAGGATCTCCGGCGGAGGGAGGCGGAATTTTGGGGCAGGGTGCACCGGCTCCTCCTAGTGCTGCCGAACAACAGGCGCAGGCCGACGCCTATCGAGAATCGGCGCAAGAACTGGACTCGCGTGTCGAGCTCAGCGGACGCTCCGCCAAAGAGTTCGAGATGACTTTCGAGCGCTTCCTGGCGTCGCTCTATATGACAGCGATGCTGCAACTGGGGCTGATGCATCAGCAGGGTGAGCAACCTCGCATTGATATTCTTGGGGCGAGACAAACCATCGACACCCTCTCTCTGATCGCGGAAAAGACCAAGGGCAACCTGACTCCGACGGAAGAAAACTTCTTGCAGAACAGTCTCTATGAAGTACGCATGGCCTATGTGGAAGTAACCAACGCGCTGTCGCGCCCTCCGCAGCCCGGACCAGCCACGGGAACTAGTGGGCGATGAAGGTTCCGAGCAAACATCAAGACCTGAAGGTTAGCGTATGAAGGCCACGCTCACGGTGCTGGGCAGCGGCACATCCATGGGCGTGCCTACGCTCGGCTGCGACTGCGCAGTCTGCCACTCGAGCGATCCTCACGACCGCCGCACCCGTCCTTCGATCATGCTTGAGTTTGCGGGCAAAGTAGTGCTGGTCGACACCTCGCCGGACTTCTATGCACAGGCTATCCGGGAGCGAATCTCGCGTGTCGATGCTGTTCTTTATACTCACACGCATGCGGACCATATCCTCGGCATCGACGACCTGCGACCACTGAGTTTCCGTCACAAGCCAGCGAAGCTCCCGCTCTATGCGCGTCCTGACGCGGCGGCCTTTCTACGCAGGATGTTCAGCTACATTTTCGATGCCGACTATAAGTACGGCAGCTTGCCCCAACTCGAGTTGCGGCCGATTGACGGTCCGGTGGAGCTCTTTGGGGCGCGCTTCGAGCCGGTACGCTTGATTCATGGCGAGGCCGAAATTTATGGCTTCCGGTTTGGCAATGCAGCGTATCTCACCGACCATAGCGAAATTCCGGAGGCATCTTTTCACCAGTTGCAGGGGCTGGACATTCTTTTCCTCGATGCGCTGCGGCACAAACCTCATCCTACGCACTCGACAGTGGAGAACTCACTGCGCATTGTGGAGCGAGTGAAGGCCAAGCGGGCCTTTTTTACCCACATTTGTCACGATCTCCCGCATGAAGCGACCAACGCAACTCTGCCTCCTCATGTGCGGCTGGCTCACGACGGAATGAAGCTGGAGTTTGAAATTTGAACTGCGGTGGCCAGTGATCCGTGGTCAGTGAAACCCTGGGAAGCACTGGCTTTCTGACCGCTGGCGGCTGACTACTGAAATGCAGGTTTTTCACAAACCCGAGGATGTTCCCGCGGCCTTCGGGCCGTCGCTGGTGAGCGTCGGCAATTTTGACGGAGTGCATCGGGCGCACGCGCATGTGCTCGGCGAGATCGTGCAGAGGGGGCGGGTATGCGGAGCTCAAGCTGTTGCGGTGACCTTTGAGCCGCATCCAGCGCGCATCCTGCGACCGGATGCCGCATTAAAGTTGCTCACTCCGCTGCCGGAAAAACTGCGTTTGCTTGAAGGTACGGGGATCGACGCCGCGGTGATTCTGCCTTTTGGGCGGGATCTTTCACTGATGACGCCGCGGCAGTTCGCCGAACGGATATTGAAGAAGATACTGCATGCACGCGAAGTGCACGAAGGCTACAACTTCCGCTTCGGACACAAGGCTGCGGGCGACGTGAATCTGCTCTCGCAACTGGGGCAGGAAATGGACTTTGAAGTGAAGGTCTACCCGGAACAGAAGCTGCGAGGCGAACCCGTTTCCAGCAGTCATATCCGGAAATTGATCCGCGCAGGACGGGTGAGTCGGGCGCGGCATTTGCTGGCGCGTCCGTTCGGCATCTTAGGCACACCCGGGCGCGGGCGTGGGCTGGGGTCGAAGTACACAGTGCCCACTATCAATCTGGCGCGCTACGAGGAACTCGTCCCGAAAGACGGCGTCTACATCACCTGGACGCGCGTAGGCGCCGAACGCTTTGATTCTGTTACTAACATAGGGAACCGTCCGACGTTCGGGACAGATTCGTTCGCGATCGAAACACACCTGCTGAACTTTCATCCAATCGAACTGACGCCGGAGAGCGAAGTCGAAATCTGCTTCCTTCACCGGGTGCGTGACGAAATCAAGTTTCCGTCGGTGGAGGCGCTGCGCGAGCAAATCGCGCACGATGTAAAGAAGGCGCGAAGATACTTCAGCCTCCTGGGACTCAGCTAACGCTATGGGCCAACTAATGCGGTAGGTAGCCTGACTCCATCGGCAGTTTGCCGTCCACCCGCACTACGTTGATGGTGTTGTCGACGGAGCGGACGTCGACAAACCCAATAGCACCGGGAGTAGATTGCACGATCTTGAGTACTTCTGCGTCGGAATCCGCGACCACGATCGAGTCCTTGTGACCGGCGATCAGCGCCTTCAATTCATCGGCAGTCATCTTGCTCAAGCGCTGGAGGGTCTCCGCTTCGCCCGCGGAGTCTTTGTGCAGCACCAGGACGACGCCCTTTCCGTCCGGCCATTTCTTGATCTCTGAGCGGAAAATCCTGGACAGGTGGGCGGCAGTGACGTTTTCGACGTTGTTGTCCTTGTTGACCACAACCGCCATGTGATGGGCGAAGCAGGGGGTGAGGAACGTCAGAACAAAAGCAAGAAGTACGCCAACCCGGTGAAATCTCATAGGCACGTCCGGTTTCAAGCAGTTCGTTAAGTTGATACGCCAAGGCTACCCTAGAATCATCACCGGCAAAGCAAAAACATTGTCAAAAGCAGACCGAAGGTACCCGGAGAGCAAACAGCGTCACACCGCGGAATCGGAGGTTGCGCTCCGGAACCCGCAAATTGACAATTCTTCGCCGCACCGTACAATGCCGCCTGCATGGCGATTAGTCCCATCCAATTAATTCAGCAGGCAACGCCGGGGCAGCGACGCACGCTGCTGGCGGCGGCGATGGGCTGGGCGCTCGATGCTTTCGACACCATGCTCTACGCCCTGGTACTGACGCTGCTGATGCGCGACATGGCGATGAGCAAGACCACCGCCGGATTACTGGGCACGCTCACATTATTAGCGTCCGGACTGGGAGGCGTGTCGTTCGGTTTTCTCGCCGACCGCATCGGGCGCAAGCAGGCGCTGATGGCGAGCATACTGACGTACTCGGTGTGTTCGTTTGCTTCCGGGCTAGCTACCAGCATCGCCATGCTAGCCGTGGCACGCTTTGTTCTAGGCCTGGGTATGGGCGGGGAATGGAACACCGGGGCGACGCTGGTGGCGGAGAGTTGGCCTGCGGAGTTTCGCGCCAAGGCGATTTCCGTGGTGCAAAGTTCGTGGGCCTTGGGCTTTGCCGCAGCGGCATTGGTAGCAGGACCGGTGGAGCGGTATTTCGGCTGGCGGGCAGTGTTCTTCGTGGGGATTCTGCCAGCGTTGCTGACGTTGTGGATTCGGCGCGGAGTACCTGAGTCGGCGATGTGGGTAGAGCGTGGGTCGCAGGGGCAACTGGCGCCGCCCCGTGGCGTGGATGCTGCCAGAGACTTAGCCAGTTCCATCTCGTTCAATCGAGACATGAAGTTTGCGGTGATCTTTCGGCCACCCTATGTGAAGGTTACGTTTGCGCTGCTGCTATTCAACTTTTGCGGCATGTTTGCCTGGTGGGGGTTGTTCACCTGGCTGCCGCCGTATTTGTCGCTTCCAGTGTCGCAGGGCGGACGCGGTTTTGGCGTGATGGGAACCACCACGTTGTTAGTGGTGCTGAATCTTTTTGGCATGTTTCCGGGGTATGCCAGTTTCGGGTGGGTGGCGGATCATATAGGGCGGCGCAGGGCATTCTTGGCCTATAGCTTGACCGCAGCACTTCTCATCCCACTTTATGCCGCGGCGCGCTCTCCTGCAGTTCTTCTGGTGCTGGGAACCGTGGTGGCGTTCTTTGGAACGGGAATCTTCTCCGGCTCTGGGATCATAGGCAGCGAAATTTTCCCTACGGGCGTGCGGGCGCGTGCTCTGGGTTTCACCTACAACGGAGCGCGGACGATGAGTTCGATTGCGCCGTTGGTTATCGGGAGTGTGGGTCAGACAAAAGGCTTAGGCTGGGCATTCTATTTGTGTGCCGCTGGGTATCTGCTGGCGGCATTGCTGACCACGCAGTTGCCGGAGACGCGCGGAAAGACGCTGGAATAAGAACCATCCCAATTCAGTTGCTCGCGCGTGGGACCTAAGCGCGAATGACAGCATCCGCGCGCGAAATTCTACTCGATGGGCTCAACCACAACGGACTTCTCAGCTGCGCTGCGACCCGGACGCTGGACGATCACAATCGCCGCCAGCACAAAGACGATTCCCGCGGTCTGGATCGGGCGCAGGACTTCGCCTAAGAGCAATGCGGCAAGGAGAATCGAAAATACTGGCTCCAGGCAACTGGCGATGATGGCGCGAGTCGGTTCGAGATGCTGCAGTCCGAGGAAGTAAAGGGAAAATGCGCCCAGCACCGAGATCATCGAAAAAACAAACAGAAAGAGCCATTGCGCGGGTGCGTAGTGGGCGGCCAGGATTTTCCAGGGAGGGTTCACGACGAGCCAGAAGGCAGCGGCAGCGGTGAGCGTCCAGACGAGCACGCGCCAGCGGTCGTAACGGGCCAGGATCCGGTGTCCGCCGACGTTGTAGAAGGCGAAGGAAAACGATGCCAGCAGTGCAGCGATGAGGCCGTAGGAATCGAGGCTAAGGCCTCGCGCACCATTTGGGTTTGCCCCGACGATGCCGATGACCAGGGCAATTCCAGTAACCGCCAGCACCACGGCCACGAGCTTTTGCAATGAAAGCTTTTGCTGGCCGCGCGCCACGACATAAAACAGGACCCACACCGGAGCCGTGTACTGCACGATGATCGCCGTGGCGACATTCGTCCTTTGGATCGCGACGTAATAGAAATAATTCGAGACGGCCACTCCAAGCGTGCCCAGAAGGAAGCAGTAGGCAAGATCGCGAGCAGGCAGCTTGATGCGCTGCCAGCCCTGGGACCCTACCAGAAGAGGAAGCAGTATTAGCAGAGAGAAGGTCGTGCGGGTCTGCGAAAGAATGAGCGGATCAATCGGACGGATGGGTGGACCAAGAGCGGTGTGCAAGAAAGGCAGGCGTCCCGTAAAGACGGCCCGGCCCAGCGCGGCGGAAACTCCCCAAAGAAACGCCGCCGAGGCGATGAAGAAATAGCCACGGAGAGGATGTGGGCCCGAGCTTGGCTGACTTAGGTCCGGGATAATGAGCCTCAGGAATCGATTTGATGATCAGGCAGCAGAGAGGAGCTGGTCAAGGCGGTCAGGGTCGAAGCCTTCGATCACTTCGGGGCCGGCCGGGGTGAGAATCACCAGCGTGGGAGAAGTGCTACTGTGATAGGTTTCGAGCAGTTCGGCGCGGGCGGTGGGGTCGAGACTCATGTCACGCTCCTCGAAGTTGATCCCCTTCGCTTCCAGAAAAATCCTCATCACTTCGCAGTTGAGGCAGCCGGATTGGGTGAAAAATAAAACTTTAGAGGCCATGAGTGTCACTTCAACGCTGCGATTTCCCCTCGAAAAGGAATCGCAGATGCGCCAGAGCAACCCCGAGGCACATTCCGGTTGCAATCAGAGCCAGAATTTGTACCGCTCTTACCTGATCCGAACCGGTTGAGCGCAGGAATGCGGAGAAGCCCAGAGCGGCAAAGAACAAGGGAAAGAAAACAAAGCGTTTCTTCATCGTAACCTCAAATCGATAACTACCGTTTCAGTTCAAGCGTACCCGTCCACATATTCAATCTCAGCGGTGATCTTCGCGGTCTTCTCGAGCATAGCCGAGACAGAACAGTATTTCTCTTTCGACAGGCGGACTGCGTCTTCGACCGCCTTGCGAGACACTTTACCACCGACGAGGTAGATCAGTTTGATTTTTGTGTATACCGAGGGTGGGCCGGCAGCGCGCTCGGCCGCAGCGCGGACTTCGAGGCTAGTAAACGGCTCACGCTTCTTCTGCAGGATGGAGACGACGTCGTAGCCCGTGCAACCGCAGAGGGCGATGAGGACGAGTTCCATGGGACTGTTGCCTGTGGCTTTGTCACCATCGACGATGATGGAGTGGCCGCTAGTAGCAACTCCGTTGAAGCGTTGCTTCTCGATCCACTGGGTTTTGGCTTCGGTCATAAGGTCAACTCTTCAGTTCTACCTGCGATTGTCAGTGCTGGGCTCGGGATGAATCAGCACCCGGAAAAGCTCAGGCGCGGCTTGCTTGAATCTAATTTCGAGTTCGGTTTGTATGTCATGAACACTTGCGAGCGAAAGATCGTCGGAGAAGGTGCAGTGGCAGGAGACATAAAGGCGTCCGCGCACCTTTTTGATTTGCACGTCGTGCATGTCGACAATTTCCGGAAACTGTGTGGCTAGCGACTTCAGCCTCCGCTCGAGATCGGCATCGCGAACCGGTTCGTCCCCGGTTTCAATGGTGGCGGGTTCACTCTCGATGTGAGTAAGAATGTCGGAGATCTCTGGTACTTCGCGGCGCATATCGGCTTCCAGTTCCGTAACTTGATCGTGGGCGCTTTTGAGGGTCATGCTCTCGTCAAGTTCAACGTGCTGCTCGACATGCAACTGTCCGGCGAGATCCTGAACGCTGATGTCGTGGACGTTGAGGTTGTGGCGGGTGGCGACGGCGCGAATCCGGTCGAAAATGTTTTCCGAGCGCTGGGCGCGAGGCAGCGGTTGCACAGTCACGTCAGCGTCGGGAAGAATGCTGTGGACGGCGGCCGTCACGGCCTCTACCAGCTGTTCGGAGCGTTGAAAAGTGACGGTGCGGGCCAGACCGACCGCTAGATCGGCGAAATAACGGTTGCCGGCGCGACGAATTCGCACCCGCCCGACTTCGAGCACGCCATCCACACGCGAGACCGCATCAGTAATTTGAGCCCGGACTCCGGCGGGAGCGGCGTCGAGCAGAGCGTCGATCGTCCGCCGGGCCAAACGCCAGCTCACAGAAACAATGACGCCGGCCACGAACAGGGCAGAGATCGGGTCGGCGACGCGGACCCAATCCAGACGATAGACGCGGCCCAACAAAATGAGCACCAGCCCGACCACGACGACGCCAGATGACCAGATGTCGGTTGAGAAGTGCAGCGCGTCGGCTTCGAGGGCCTGGCTTTCGTACTTGGTAGCGATGCGACCAAGAGCGCGCGAACGCCACCAGTCCACGGCCATTGAGACCAGCATCACCGCGAAGGCCCAGATTGAAGGTTCAACTTCGACGTGCCGGTAGAACAACCGCGCGATCGCCTCGTAGATCACCCAGGCGCAAGTCAGCAGAAGTAGTGCGGTTTCCACGAACGCCGAAAAGTTCTCAACTTTTCCGTGGCCATACTGGTGGTCGGCGTCAGCAGGTTTGTCCGAAACTCCGACAGAAAAATAAGTGAGCAGGGCGGCAATCAGATCCAGCGCGGAGTGCGCCGCTTCGGAGAGGATTCCGAGACTACCGGTAGAAATGCCGACAACGATTTTTCCGCTCGTGATAAGAACGGCGGCCGCAACGGAATTTCCAGCCACCGCGCGTTTCTCGGCGCGCATGGCATTGGGCGAGTAAAGGGCCGGCGTCCCGGACATGATGGAATTATCGCCGCTGACGCGGAATTGCGCCAAGAGAATCGGTAACGCGGAGCTGGGTTCAGCGGAAAACCACCTCTATGCTACGATGCTAAGTTCAAGTTTTGTGACTTCCTGACTTACCAATCCTGGAGGACTTTCTTATGCGTAAGAGTTGGTTGCTGTGTGTGCTTTTGGCAACACTGGCTTGGGGGCAGGCCCAGCCAGGGGCGCCGCCGGCGCAGCCGAACCCAGCTCAAGCCCCGAACGCCGCGAAAGCTCCTGCACAGCCGACCGAAGTACCTGAGAATGCGGTTGTTCTCACGATCAAGGGTGTGTGCGCGCCGGTGTCGAAGACGACTTCGGCGTCCAAAACCGGTGCCGGCAATGCGACCGCAGCCAATGCAAAGAAGCCCGCGGACTGCAAGACAGAAATTACCCGGGCGCAGTTCGAAAAGCTGACCAACGCCCTGCAACAAGGCCCGAATCCGCTGAATGCGCAGCAAAAACGCCAGTTGGCGGCCCAGCTTCCCCAACTCATGGGCATGTCAGACGCCGCGAAAGCGAAGGGGTTGGACAAGACGGCGCGATTCGCGGAAACGATGAAGTTCGTTAAGATGCGGATTCTTACCTCGGAACTGCAACAGGCCGTGCAGGAAGAGGCGGACAAAGTGCCGCCGCAAAAGATTGCCGAGTACTACAAAAATAATCCTGAAGCATTCGAGCAGTTCACGCTCGAGCGCCTGTTCATTCCGCGCTACAAGCAGGCTGAAGCTGAGGACAAAACACAAGCGAAAGAGCAGGAGAAGCCGACCGAAGAACAGCAGAAGGCCAAGGAAGCCGCGGACCAGGCTAAACGGGAACAAGGCGAACAGGAGTTGAAGAAGTTAGCCGACAGCTTGCGGGAACGGGCGGCAGCCGGCGAAGATTTCGCAAAGCTGCAGAAAGAAGCCTTCGACGCGGCCGGCACAAAAGTAGCCAATCCAACGGTAACCCTGCCTCCGATGCGGCGAACGGGTCTGCCTGCAGCCCACGCCGCAGTGTTTGATCTGAAAGTGGAAGAGATATCGGCAGTCATCAGCGACAACGGAGGGCACTACATCTACAAAGTGGTGAAAAAAGAATTATTGCCATCGGACCAGGTGAAGGAAGAAATCCATAACAAGCTGAAGAGCGAACGGCTGAAGGAACTGATGGACAAGTACACGAACTCGTTTCAGGCTACGCCGAATGAGGCGTATTTTGGACCAGCGGGACCCGCTGGACCCGGAGGACGTCCTCCGGGGCAGCTGCCGCCGCATATGCCGCGCCCACAGATGACGCCGGCGCAGCCGCAGGGTGCACCACCAGCTACGAACGCTCCGGTGCAGCCCCCGGCACCACCTCCAGCACAACAGCCGCCACCGTCCAAACCGAACTGATGGCAAGCGCGAAACCTGTTGTCGTGGTCACCGGTGTCTCAGGAAACCTGGGCTCCCGGCTGCTCCCGCTGCTTGGGGATTTCTCTGTGATTGGGGTGGACCTGAATCCGCCCCTAACCAATTCTCCGTTACAGTTCGAGCGCTTGGATCTGGGTGAGGAGTCCTCCACGCGCGTGCTTTATGAGTTGCTCCGTGACACCCAACCGGTTTCGGTGGTGCATCTTGCGTTCGTGATCGATCCGGTGCGCACGGGCGTGCTCGAACTCGAGCGCATGTGGCAGATCAACGTGGCTGGCACGGCCCGGGTGATGGAAGCCGTCACCGAGGCGAACCGCACGGGGGATTTCGGAATCAAGCGATTCATTTTTCCCAGCAGCGTCTCCGCCTATGGGCCCAGCCTGCCGCAGCCGGCGACGGAAGAATCCGCAATGGCGGCACACACGCTTCCCTACGCGATTCACAAGAAGCAATCCGACGAGGTGGTGCAGCAGCGCGCACCGGCCTTGCGAGGCTGCAGCGTGTATATTTTGCGTCCTCATATTTTTGCCGGCGCCAGCGTAGAGAATTACCTGCTGGGAGCGTTTCGCGGCACCCCCAACGGCAAGAGTGCGAGGGCGGCGAAAATGCGGACCGAGGGCAAACGCCTGCCCTGCATGATGCCGCGCGGGCAACAGTATCTCGACAACAAGATTCAGTTCGTGCATGTTGACGATATGGCTCGGCTGATCGCGTATATTCTGCACCGCGATCCGGAGGCGCAACGGCTGACCGTTTTGAATGTAGCCGGACGCGGCGAGCCGCTCACTTTCGGGCGCTGCATTGAAATGGCGAGGGCAAAACTGATACGCGTTCCTGGGAAGTGGGTCATGGGATTGGTGTTGCGATTTCTGTGGAAGCGGCAGATCTCGGCGATTCCGCCGGAGGCGCTCCCCTACATGACCGGTGAGTACATCATGAATACGGACCGGTTGCGGAACTTCCTGGGCAAGGAGTACGAGGCGGTGATCAGTTACACGGTTGCCGACGCTTTCGCGGACAGCTTCAGGACCATTCCGACTAACACCCAGACTGCGAGTATTAAATAGCCTGCCACCACTCCTTCTCACTTTTTCCCGCGATACAAGCCTGCAATGCCGAAGGTATAGGGCGTCCAACTCGCATCACGAAAACCGGCGAGACGCATGCTGTCCACCATCTGCTGCGGCTCAGGGAATCGTTCGACCGAGTTGGGAAGATATCTGTAAGGGCCGCGCACGCCGGAGATCATGGTCCCGACTCGCGGCAGTACCTGCTTGAAATAGAGGCGATAAAGGTGGCCGATCAATCCCTTGGGCTCGCTGAAGTCGAGAATTCCGCATTCTCCTCCGGGCTGCAAAACGCGCGCGATCTCGCGCAAGCCGGCATCGTAGTCAGCGAGATTTCGGAAGCCGAAGGCTGAAGTCACAAGGCTGAAATGCTGGTCGGGGAACGGAAGGCAGAGAGCGTCGGCTTCGATCCAGTGCGGTATCGCAGACTTGCCGTTTGAGACTTTTTCGAGAGACTTTGAGCGGGCGCGCTGCAGCATGGCGTGGGAGAAGTCGGCGCCCAGAACCTGGGGACTATTGTTCCCTGCCTGTTTCCGCAAAGCGAAAGTCATGTCCCCGGTGCCGCAGCAGAGATCCAGAATCCGAGCGTCGGGTTGGGCGAGGACTCGCGCGAAGGACCTCGCGGCACGGCGCCACCACAGGCGATCCACGTTGAACGACAACACGTGGTTGAGCAGGTCGTAGCGCGGAGCGATCGAGGTGAACATCTCGCGCACGGCGCGGGCCGCGGAACGGGCGTCACTCGCACCCTCAGGAGCGGCGCCGACCACTGTTGACCTTTGAGTTTGAGCCAATGCTTTACTTTCCCCATCCGCCGTGGGACAGGCGGCGCAATTCCTCGACGGCACTGATCACGACGCGGTCCGGCACATCGGCGGCGATTTCGACCTTTCCAATTTCCCGAGGCAGTACGAAATGCACGACGCCACCTTGGGTCTTCTTGTCGGTCTGAAGGCGAGCGAGAATCTTGCGCGCGCTCACCTTTAGCTCCGGTAGGCGTCCCAGGCTGAGCACGGCGTCGGCGATGCGCCCGGCTGTTACGCTGTCGGTGCGCCCCACCGCGAGTGCCATGTTGGTCGCAGCGATCATGCCCCAAGCAACTGCCTCGCCGTGCAGCAGGGTGCGGTAACCGGTTTCCACCTCGAGTGCGTGTCCGATGGTGTGACCGAGGTTGAGCACGCGACGCAGACCACCTTCGCGCTCGTCGGCCGAGACAACCTCGGCTTTCAACTTTACGGATTGCGCGATGAGACATTCGAGTTCCACCGGGTCGCGCTTCAGGATCTGCGCTCGCTTCTGTTCGAAGCGCAGAAAGAGATCGAGATCACCGATGATGCCGCACTTGAGCGCTTCATACAGGCCAGCACGAAACTCGCGGTTCGGTAACGTGCGGAGGACTTCAGGATCGATGAGAACAGCGCGGGGATGATGGAACGTTCCCAGCAGGTTCTTCCCCGCCCCGAGGTTCACGGCCGTCTTGCCGCCGACCGATGCATCCACTTGCGCCAGGACCGTGGTTGGAATCTGCACCAGCCCCACACCACGCATGTAAAGGGAGGCCAACAGGCCAGTCACATCCCCGACGACGCCGCCACCAAGGGCGATGAGAACGGCTTTGCGGTCGGCGCCCAGCCGGGACAATCTCTCCGCCAGTGCCTCAATCGTGCGTAGCTTCTTGGCTGGCTCTCCGTCGGGCATCTGGATTACCTGGGGCTTGAAGCCTGCCGAGTTCAGAGAGCGAACCAGTTTTGCTCCCCATCGCCGGCGCACTGGGGGAACAGTTACTACGAACGCTTTGCTGGCATGAGGCAGCAACTCCGCCAGCAAACCTCCGGCCCGTGCCAGCAGGCCATTTTCAATTCGCGCCTGGTAGGGACGCGGCGGGACATTGACGGTGACCTGAGCCATGGAATTCCATAATAGCCTATGGGCAGTGCAGGTTTGATCGCACAGTCCCCGGAAGTGGTACCATTTGCCCGTTTATGAAAGGTCTGCCATCCGAGACTGATTTCATTGTGATTGGCGCCGGGGTTGCGGGTCTGCGGGCCGCGATCGAACTGGCGGGCGCGGGAAGTGTGTTGCTGCTGGCGAAAAAGGAAGCCGATAACCCTGCCACGCTTGCTCTCAGCGACGAAGAAGAGGTCATCCTGCATTTACAGGACACTCTGATTGCGGGAGACGGCCTGTGCCGTCTGGAAGCTGTGAAGACTTTAGTGGATGAGGGGCCTGAGCGCATCGAGGAACTCATCGCTTGGGGCAGGCAGCTCTGCCGGAATGGAACCAAACTGGTTTTCGAAACCGAAGCCTCTTACAGCCACAGCCACGTTCTGCGAGCCCCGGGCGATTCCACGGGAGCTGAAATCCTGCGCGTGCTGCAGGCCAAGGTTCATACGCGCAAGAACATTTCGGTGCAGGAGTTCGAGTTCACGACGGAGCTTCGAACTGAAAACCAGCGAGTGGCGGGCGTTTCTTTGATCAGTAACAAGGGATTGCCGGAAGAGGTGGCGTGTTCGGCGGTTTTGTTGGCCACGGGAGGGATGGGGCAACTCTATCGCAATACGACGAATGCGGAAGCTGCTACGGGAGACGGCATCGCGATGGCCTTCCGCGCGGGTGCAGAGCTCAGTGATATGGAGTTCATTCAGTTTCATCCCACCGTGCTGTACGCGAAGAAGACGCCGCGGTTTCTGCTCTCGGAAGCGCTGCGCCGCGAAGGCGGTTATCTGCGAAATATCGAGCTCGATCGATTCATGGGAAAGTACCATCCGTTAGCGGAACAAGCCCCGGGCGACGTGGTGGCGCGGGCCATCATGCATGAAATGGAAGTCAGCCGCGCTAAAGATCCCTTCGTCTATCTCGACCTGACACACTTGAACGCTGCACGAGTGCAGAAGCGCTTCCCGCGCATCTACGCGACCTGCATGAAGCACAACATCGACATTACAGAGGACGTAATTCCGGTTCGACCGGCAGCGCACTTCTCGGTCGGCGGAGTGCGCACAGATCTGGAAGGCAGGACCAGCTTGGCCGGCCTCTACGCCGCAGGCGAGGCGGCCTCTACTGGAGTGCACGGTGCGAACCGACTCGCCGGCAATTCGCTGCTCGAGGGTCTGGTATATGGTGCCCGGGCCGGAAAAGCTATGCGAGAAGAGCTCCAGCACAAGCGCGAGGTTTCGAGTTCAAAGAAGAAAGCCGCCTCACAAAACGGCCCCGTAGACGCTGGGATTGAAGAGTTGATTGGCCAGATCCAGGACGTAATGTGGAGACATGCCGGCATCGTGCGCACCTCGGCCGGAATGCGGGACGCGATTCGAATGCTGGAGGAACTGTCGCCGAGAATGGCGCATCCTCGCACCCGGCGTTCCTGCGAAGCCGCAAACCTGCATCTGGCAGGCCTTTTGGTGGCACGTTCAGCGCTTGCACGCGAAGAAAGCCGCGGCGCTCACTATCGGACTGACTTCCCTGCCCATGACGACAAGCGGTTTCTAAAGCACTCAGTGGTTAAGGGAGACAGCCTGCGGTTTGTGTAGCGTGCTAGGCTTCCTTCTTTTCTGGATGTATGACCGATGCAATCACTGAGACCGCCAACACTCCTCCCACTAAACCCAGGGTCACCACGGTCGAGACCGGGAAGCGATCTGCAGTAATCATCTTCAGACCCACCAAAATCAGTACCAGCGCCAGCCCGGTGTGAAGGAAGCGGAAAGCTTTCATCAGTCCCGAAAGAGCGAAGTACATTGACCGCAGGCCGAGGATGGCGAATGCGTTCGAGGTGTAAACGATGAACGCGTTGAGCGTGACCGCGAGTACTGCCGGAATGGAGTCGACGGCGAAAAGCACATCCGTGGTTTCGATTACCGCCAGGACCACGAGCAACGGGGTGGCATAGAGTCCCGGATTGCCTTTCCATCCACGCACAAAAAAGCGGCCGCCCTGGTAGTCATCCGTGACCGGTATCCAGCGCCGCAGAACTTTCACTGCCGGGTTCGTCGCCGGATGAATCTGGTGCTCGCCGGCAAAACCCAACCGGATGCCGCTGTAAATCAGGAGCGCTCCCAGAACGTAGAGAATCCAATGGAAACGGTGAATCAGGCCGACACCGGCAAGAATGAAGAAGCCGCGCATAAGGAGTGCCCCGAGAACTCCCCAAAACAGCACGCGGTGCTGCTGCTGCTCGGGCACGGAAAAATAGCGGAAGATCAAGAGGAAGAGAAACAGGTTGTCCACGCTAAGGGACAGTTCGAGCACATAGCCGGTCACGAATTCGAGGGCGACTTGGCGCCCCTGCCAGAGGAAAATCAATCCCGCGAAGGTGCCGGCGAGAGCGATCCAGATCGCGCTCCAAGCTAGCGCCTCGCGCGAGCGCACAACTCGGCCCCTGCGGTGGAAGACCAGCAGATCCAGCACCAGCATGCTCAACGCGAACAGGTTGAAGAGAATCCAGAAGTAGAGCAACCGGCATCCCTGAAGGATCAAGAATTATTTTTGTCGGCCCAGGCGTCCACTCTCCCAAGCGTCCCACAAGCCGTTGGCCTTCATCATTTCGTCGCTGTGGGTTTCGCGCATGCTCTGCTCGATCTGTTCCCGAGTGAAGCGCGGGCCAATTTTCTCCGGAAGATTGGCTAGCGCGAAGCTGAACTCGGCAGCCTCGGCCACGTCTTTCTTGAGTTGTGTGAAGTCTACTTTGTCGTAGGTATCAGAAACCGCGTGATAATTTTCCAGATAGTTCGCTTCTTCCTGATCCGCCACAAATGTAGGAACGCCTTCCAGCATGAAGTCAAAGTGGTCGGTGCCCCATTCCATGTCGGTCTTTAGTTCCGTGACCCCGAACTGTTGCAGCGGGGCGATGAGGCGCTTGGCCGTGTCAAGCACATCTTTGCGGCCGCCGTCGGCGAAGCCAGTGGTCTTACCCGTGCCGGAGTCGTAAATGATGACTCCGGCAGCTTTGTCCAGCTCGGGCCGATGCGCCCGGGAATAAGCCCGCGAGCCGAGCAGTCCTTCCTCTTCGCCGGAAAAAAGAATGAAGCGGATCGACCGGCGCGGCTTTAATCCAGACGCCTTGATCGCCCGCAGCGCATCCACCACGAGCGCGGCGTTGCAGCCGTTGTCGAGCGCGCCCGTGCCCAGTTCCCACGAATCCAGATGCGCTCCGAGAATGACAAACTCGTCCGGCTTTTCACTACCCTTAATTTCCCCAATCACATTGGCGGATTTGATCGGCCCTCCGATTTGATTCGGGATACTCAGATCGGCCCACACCGGATGCCCCGACGCCAGCAAGCGGCCGATCCGTTCGCCATCCTCGCGCGCTACCAACAGCTGCGGGATTTGATCGATTTCTCCTTCGTTAGAATTGGTGTGCCGGTAGAGGATGTAGTGTTCGCGCGTTGCGATAAACGCGACCGCCCTGGCTTTTCCCTTCACCGCTGCGGCGATGACAGGCGGCGCGTTCGAATACTCAGCGAAGAGATCGTCCCAGGTCTTGAGCACTCCGGAATGGATCAGTACCAGTTTGCCGGAAATGTTCCCGGCCTTCGCGAAGTCAGCTGCACTGCCGCTGCCTACGTCGACCACCGGCATATGCTTCACCGGAGCCAGCGCAGGCGCCCATGCCACCGACACCGCATGCGCACGGAAAATCGTGGGCAGCAGTCCGCCCACCTTGGCGTTGCCCACCTCGTAGAACGCACTCACCGTCATTTCGGTCTCGCCCTCGGACCAGGAATTCGGGATCGTGAAGCCCTCGGTGTGAACGCTGTCCGCCCCGGCAACGGTCAGGGCTTTGACTCCCCACTCGATCGCATGCTGCATGGCCGGAGTGCCGGGCACGCGCCCGCCGATTTCGTCGGTCAGGTGCTGCAGGTTGCTCTCCAGTGGAGAAGGTTGCAGCGCGGTCTGAATGATCCGTGCCGCATCGTCGGACTCGGAGGGAGGTGTCGCAGCAAGAGAGACGACGCTCAGGACGAAGCAGAGCCACAAGGCCTTCATTTTCATATCGGGTGCATTAGAAACGAAATTATGGAAAAGAGCAAAGCTCATCGCGATCGGCGGAGTGTAACTTTACTTCGGCGGCAGCGGGTCCATTTTGTCGAGGATGCCGACTGTTTCCAGCATGGTTGCACCGACAATCTCCAGGCTCTTGGGACTGAGCTTGTCGACCGTGTCCTGGGTCGTGTGCCAGAAGACATTGTTGTATCCGTAGGTGAAATCGATGACGTCGGCCGACGGCACTCCATGTTGCACAAACGGCAAGTGGTCGTCCTCCATTGGCAGTGCGCGCCCAAAGAAATGAGACTGATATCCCAGCCGGCTTGCGGCCTCATAGATGACTGCTTCCAGCCACGGAGCTGAACTCAGTTCGTGATCAATATTCAGGTCGGCGTCTCCGACCATATCAAGCAGCAAGAAGGCCCTAATTTTCCTCAGCGTTCCATCGGCCTGCCATTTGTCCGCCAGATGGCGGATCCCGTACAAGCTGTCACTCATAAAATCAATTTCCGTGTCCGGTCTGATGGCCTCTTCGGCATCGTCCCATACCAGCCAGATGCTGTATCCATCCCGTTTCTTTCCGCGCAGTTGATTGGCGAATTCCAGCAGCACGGCGCTGGAAGAACCGCCGTCGTTGGCTCCCACAAAAGAGGTGTTGCGGAGCGGGTAGTTCGTGTCGTAATGGCTGGCGATGAGGATGATGCCGTCCTTCGTCCCGGGAAACTTGGCGACGATGTTGTGCACGGGAAACTTGCCCTCGGGCGTGTCGGCGGTGAAAGTGTCGTTCTCGACCTCGTCGCCTCCGAGATGAGCCAACAGATAGTCTTCGACCTTCTTATGATTCGCGCTGCCGATAGGGCGCGGGCCAAAGGCAACGATCTCTTTCACATATTGGAAGGCGCGGGCGGAATCGATGGTTGGCAACGGACCGTTGTCAGGAGGAAGCGAGAGCGTGGGCAGAGTTGTGTCGGTGCGGGCGGGTGCAGCGGAAGTCTGAGCCGTCATGGGTACGGCATTGTTGTCGTGGTCGCAGCTAACGAAGGAGGCTGCAAACGAGAGCAACAGCGCCGGAAGCAAAGCTATTTTTATCAACGCATGAACCTCGGCGTGAACCTTGACACAACCTCAGCCTAACTCAAACGGGGCCGAAAGCTTATGTTCCCTGCTTTTCTGCCCGCGCCCGCCGTTGCTTGGGATGGACGACGTAAGCGATCCCAATGCTGACTCCGTACAGCGCCACCATAGGAGCGGCGAAGATGCACATACTCAAAATATCAGGAGTCGGGGTGACGATGGCCGCTACGATGAAGATCAGCAAAATTGCGTATCGGAAGTTCTTCCACATGAAACCGGCACTGACAATCCCCATCAACGAAAGAAAGAAGATAAGAATCGGCATCTCGAAGATCAAACCCATCCCGAGGATGATGCTCAGGAATAGCGACGTATATTCGGAGATGGTGATCATGGGTTGGAATTGCCTGCCGAAATGAACCAGGAAGCCGAGCGCCTGTGGGTAGACCACTTTGTAACCGAAATATCCGCCGGTCGTAAACAGGGCGATCGTCGAGACCATGAAGGGTATGACATAACGCTTCTCATTGCGGTAAAGACCTGGCGAGATGAACATCCAGACCTGATAGAGCACGAACGGTGAAGTAAGGAACAGACCGGCCAGCGCGGCGATCTTCAAGTAAAGGTTGAAGGGTTCGGTGGGATTCAGATAGACCAGCTTCTCCGGCATGCCATTGGCGCGAAGCGCCTCCATGATCGGTCTCTGCATGACGTCGTAGATGCGCTCCACCTTCCACCAGCAGATGAAGAATCCGACAGCCACGGCGGCAATCGAGTAAACCAGCCGGCGGCGCAGTTCTTCAAGGTGATCAAGAAAGCCCATGGTGGGCATGGCATCGCGCTTTGCCTCGTCGCCGGGAAGCTCGGCCGCCGTATCAAACATGTGATTCCTGCGAGGTCGACGCGATGGGCTCTACGACGGCATCGGCTGGGGCGGTTGAATTCAGTGCGGTGACCGGAGTCGTCTCGGGTGACGTGGCCTGGGCTACAGGAGTGTCAGAGATGAGAGGCGCCTCGGGCTGGAGCGGGGCGGGATCGCTGGTCGTGGTGTTCGAACTCAGGCTGGCGACAGTCCCCTGCGGCGGCGGGCTGGGCGGAATGACGGTTTGAGTCTTTTCGACTTCCAGATGCGCGATTTCGGTTTCGATCTGCGACTTGAATTCGTTCGAGGCGCGCCGAAGTTCAGCGAGCAGACGCCCGGCTTGACGAGCCATCCCAGGCAACTTCTTGGGCCCGAAAAGAATGAGGGCCAGGAAGAACAGGAAGACCGTGTCGGAAAAACTCATGGCCTCATCATAATGCGGCGGAGCAAAGGCAGCAACGCGGGTGCCACGGGGCGGCGGTTTCGCGGCTATTGCTAGGCATCCGCCTCACCGCACTATGCACAACTCCTCCGCTGTCTTAACATAGTCGGCCATGCAGCTTTGGTTTGCCCGGGGAAGTGAAGTCAGCATTCGCGAGCAGCTGGTGACGCAGGTCGTACTGGGCATTCTGGGCGGCGACCTTGCTCCGGGCCAGCGCCTGCCAAGCACGCGCGAACTGGCGCGGCGCTTTCACCTGCATCCCAACACTGTGAGCGCGGGCTACCGGCAACTGGCGCGCGACCGCTGGGTTGAACAACGCCGGGGGAGCGGCGTTTTTGTGCGGGCGAACAGGCCTGAAATGGCGGACTCGTCCGGGCTCGCACTGGATCAAATGATCGCCGTCCTCTTCCACTCCGCGCGCAAACAAGGCGTCCCTTTGCCTGTCCTGCGCGCGCGTCTCCGGCAGTGGCTGGAATTGCAGCCTCCCGATCATTTTCTGCTTATCGAACCGGAAGAAGAACTAAGACGAATCGTAGCGGCGGAAATGCAGCAGGCTGTCAGTATGCCGGTTCAGAGCTGCGGACTGCAGGATTGTCCAAAAGCGCTGGAAGGCAGCATTCCGGTCGCGCTTCCGAACCGTGTGGCGGCGGTGCGCCAAGCGCTACCGGACGGAACCGAACTCCTGACGCTGCGTTTTCGTTCCGTAGTTTCCTCTTTGGGACACTGGCTGCCGGCTCCCTCCGGAGCTCTAGTCGGCATTGCTTCACGATGGCCGGATTTCCTGAAGCTGGCCCGCACCATGCTGAATGCCGCCGGTTTTGCTCCTGACAGCCTGGTGTTCCGCGACGCCCGGAAGCTGAACTGGAAACGAGGATTGAAGCAGACCGCCGCCGTGCTGTGTGATTCAGTCACGGCAAACGAGCTGCCCGCGGGTTGCCGCGCGATTCCCTTCTCCTTGCTGGCTGAATCGTCGATTGAAGAGTTGCGGCGATATGTCGAGTTTGTCCGCAGGCCTCTCGAATCATTGTGACGGCTTTCGATAGAGCGAGGGCCTAGACGGCTATGGCGCTGGCTTGAGAACAACGGTGCTTCGTTCGTCGCCAGCGATGATGCGGTAGAACTTCCTAAGATCCTCGGTTTTCACCTTTGCGTCTGACGTAAGTACAAACTCTGGCATGTAAGCACTTTCGACTGCGTCTTTCTCCTTGACTTCATAATCCTTGCCCTGAACCGGAATGCACCAGCCGTGAAGACTATTGACCTTGTCTGAGCATCGAAGGAGACTTTCACGGTGCCGCGGTAGCGATATGGCCTCCGCGTCAATAGCACTTTGCGGAGCCGAACACCGGCAGTTGCAGTTTATGAGAACCTCTTTTCGAGAACCTCTTTATAAGGAGGGTTCGGTAAGCTGGGAACCCTATCCTCCTCCGGGCGCATCTCAACAATAGGGACGGTCCGAGGATGGTTACCATAGTGACTATCCCGGTCCGGGGCAGTCTGAAGTGGTGATATACTGCGTGTATTCAGCGCGGTAGCTGGGCTGGTCCGACAACCCTCAACCGAAGGAAAAATTCAAGATGGCACGTAGTTCACGCCGATCACTCTTCCTAGTAGTTTTGTTTCTCCTTGCGTGCGGCTTTCTGGGGATTCTTTTCGCCCAGCGCACGGGGCAGCAATCGTCGCTCTCGGGCGACTCCGACGTCAAAGACAGCCTGAAGCAGTTCACTGACGTCTACGCCATCGTCGAGAATAACTACGCCGAGCCGGTCAACCCGGACAAAGCCATCTACAACGGGGCGATCCCGGGGATGCTGCACGCGCTTGATCCGCACTCGAATTTCTTCGATCCCAAGTCTTACGCCCTGATGCGCGAGGACCAGCGCGGCAAGTATTACGGCGTGGGCATGACGGTAGGTCCCCGCAACAATAAAGTAATCGTGATCTTCCCTTTCACTGGCACGCCCGCTTACAAGGCGGGTATTCATCCGGGTGACGTGATTATCGCGGTTGATGGCAAGTCGACCGAGAATATGAGCACGGGCGATGTCGCCGATCTGCTCAAGGGACCCAAGGGAACGACAGTCCACATCAGCATTTCGCGCGAAGGCGTGGAGAAGCCGATGGAATTCACGCTGGTGCGCGACGAGATTCCGCGTTACAGCGTGGACGTGCACTTCCTCATCCGGCCCGGAATCGGCTACCTGCACGTGACCGGGTTTAACGAGACCACGGAAGAAGAGGTCTCAAAAGCTCTGGATGAGTTTGGCGATCTCAAGGGTCTGATTCTTGATCTGCGGGGAAATCCCGGCGGCTTATTGAGTGAAGGCGTGGGTGTGGCTGATAAGTTTTTGAAGAAGGGCCAACTCATCGTTTCTCACCACGGCCGCGCTTCGGCGGAGAAACGTTACGTTGCGCAGCACGGCAATGGAGGCAAGGATTATCCGCTGGTGGTGCTGGTTAATCGTTTAACAGCGTCGGCGGCAGAGATCGTTTCCGGAGCGATTCAGGATCACGATCGCGGCTTGATCGTGGGTGAAGTCACCTTCGGCAAGGGCCTGGTCCAGACAGTGTATCCTCTGTCCGAGAATACGGGACTGGCTCTGACCACCGCGCACTACTACACGCCGAGCGGGCGGCTGATCCAACGCGACTACAGCAACATTTCACTTTACGATTATTACTATAATCGCGAGGCCGAACCCGGCAGCAATGCCAACCGTGAAGTGAAGCTGACCGACAGTGGACGCACGGTATATGGCGGCGGCGGCATCACACCCGATGTTGCGATTCCTCCGATCAAGAGCAACCATTTTCAGGACACGCTGCTGCAGCACTATGCATTCTTCAATTTTGCCAAGCGGTACGTTGTGAATCATCATCCCGCGAGAAACCTGGAAGTCGACGATGCCATCCTGCAGGATTTTCGCAAGTCGCTCGACGAGGCCGACATCTCCTACACCCAGGCTGATCTTGTCGATAACAACGACTGGATCAGATCCAACATCAAGGCCGAGATCTTGGTGGATGCCTACGGTCAAGATGAGGGCATGAAGGTTCGTGCGGAATCGGATCCGGAAGTGCTGAAAGGGTTGGAACTGCTTCCCCAAGCAAAAGCGCTGGCTGACAGCGCCAAGCGCATCGTGGCAGAGCACAACGGAGCGGGAGCGTTCAACCGGTAGGTTCGCAGGCAAGGTTGCAAAGTTTCAGGGTTTCAAGGTTTCAATGACAAGACAATAGGTCCGGATAGATTCCGGGCCTTTGTTGTTGGCGCAGTTCCAAGATCTTAAGCTTCGAAGTTTCGCGGAAGGTTTAGGGTTATGGAGTTTGAAACCTTGAAACTTTGAAGCCCTGAAGCGTTCTTCATGCTTCATTGACTTCGCTCCCGAGCTATGTGAAAATCCGCGGCAGAAGGGCTTGTAGCTTGGCTTTTGAGGTCTGGGAGCAGCCTCTTTCTCTCCGCATGGTCAGTCGTCCGAGGTGGAGCATTTTGCAACTACTTTGGCAAATTGCGGTGAGACGTCGACGTTCCCAGTGCGAATCGGGGTTGGTTTGAAAGCGGCCGTGCTGGGACTGGCGGTCGCATTGGCGCTGATTGCGGGGTGGACGGATCTGCGCAGCCGCCGCATCCCAAACTGGCTCACCGTGCCCGGGTTTGTGATCGGAGTTTTGGTGAATGTTTTGGCGGACGGCAGGGCTGGATTGAAGACCTCCCTGCTCGGTGCCGGATTGGGGCTGCTCGTGCTTTTGCCTTTCGTTCTTCTACGCAGCCTCGGTGCAGGCGACTGGAAGCTGGCAGGCGCCTTGGGAGCGTTTGTAGGGTGGCAGGTGCTCGTGGATCTGCTCATGGGCTCCGTCTTCGTGGCCGGTGCAATGGCTGTGGGATTGGTGATCTACAAACGGCGATTCAGGGAAACGCTGCGCAATATTGGCCGGCTGCTGGCGTCGATGTTAACTCTTCGTATGCCGGGAGCGGAAGTTTCGCTGGATAATCCGCAATCGCTCAAGGTTCCATATGGCGTAGCATTAGCCTTGACTACTTTGCTTTTCGGCATCGGGAAGATGTGGGGAGTGCGTTAGCGATGGCGAAACCGGGATGGACGACGTGGTGCGGCGGAGCATGGTACGGTGCAGCGCGCGATGCGCGGGGTTCTGAAATCGCGGAAACTGCCATGATCCTGCCCTTGTTCTTCATGATCTTTCTGGGCATCTTTTGGTTTGGGCAGGGCTTTCGCATTTATGGCACGATGACGCGCGCGGCCCGGGAAGGCGCGCGCGCCGCTGTGGCTCCGGCTTGCACAACGTGCGCGGGCTCAAATGATCCGTCGGCGAACGCCTGGACTGCGGTGCAAAGTGCAATGCAGGCTGCCCACGTTGATCCCACTCTGTTGCAGCTACCCACGACTAAGCCCGGACTGTGCGCCTGCTCTTCCACCGCAAGTGCGACGAGTTGCAGCGGAGGCGCCGTAGTGAGCTGTGACAGCAGCCAGACCAACATTTGCGTCCAGGGCGTAACCCACCCCAACGGCAATAGCAAGCCTGCGGTCGAGGATAACGTCGAGTTATCGGCTCCCGGCTTGGGGGGCGCCGGAGAGTGCGGCGTTTCCGTCAGCTTCCAGTATCCTTACAAATTTTGGCTACCGTTCAGTTCTCTCAATAATCAAACGGTGAACCTGAGGGCGCAGGCCCAGATGCGGGCGGAAACTCAATGAGGAACTGTCTTCATTTCTTAGTCTGGAGAACGCCTGCTTTCCGGCGGCTTTGGGCAGACGATAGCGCTTCCCAGATTGTAGAATTCGCTCTCTCGCTGCCTTTGCTTGTGCTGTTCGTCGTTGGGATTTTTGACTTCAGCGGAGCGATTTCGTTGAAGCAAAAGCTCACCAACGCTGCACGGGAGGCTGCCCGCGTGGCCGCGGCCGATCCCGCCAATGATCTCGGCAACGGAGGGGGTCCGCCGCCGCCCGTGTCTGTGATCGACGCATTCTACGTGGTCGACAACTACTTGATATCTGAAAAGCTCAACGACTGCGGCCTGAGCCTCCAGCCTCCGACGCAAACTGGTGGCACCCTTACCTGGGTCTCCACTGTCACGGGATGTCCCGGCGGCGGGCCCAGCGGCACGCTCACCCTCACCATCAACCGAGGCTGCGTCAAACAACAGACAATAAACGGCAACACGGTAAATCTGGTCGGCACCTGTGTCACTCTTCTGTACCCGTACAAGTGGCAATACGCGAGCGTGGCAGGTGTGCTGGGCATGACGTTTATCGGTCCGACCGGTATTACTACTTCCGCTACTGCATTTAACGAGAATTGAGGATCGGCGCATGCTGCCACCGCTAATCGACCGCCAACGAAGTCCCGCGAAGCGACGTTCGGCGGAGCGCGGTTTCACCATGGCGCTGGTGACGGTGGCGTTGGTCGCCATCATCGCCATGGCTGCGCTGTCAATCGACATCGGCACGCTTTACCAGGCCAAGGACGAGGCTCAGCGTGCTGCGGATGCGGCGGCGCTGACGGCAGCGAGGATGATTTCGATCTCTGGCATAACCGGGGACCCGGGAAACGTAAGCAATTCCTGGCAGCAGATCTGCGGCGGCACCACCAGCCCCGCTACCCAGGCCGCGATCAACGTGGCTCAACAAAATCTGATCAGCGGAGTCGCAGCCACGAGCGGTAACGTATCTGTGCAATACGGTGGAGGAAGCGCAGGCGCCACCAACTCTAGTTGCGCGGGCGCGGGAGCAGCCTTCGGTGTGAATCCCGTCGTTAGTGTGACGGTCACAAGCGGAAAACTGCCGATCTTCTTCGCCCGCATTTTCAGGTTGTTTCCGAACGGCAACTTTTCCAATACCACCACGAGCGCCACCGCGACCGCCGAGGTATTCAATTCTTCGAATTCCGGCAGCGTGGCGGCCAGCATGATTCCCGTGCAACCACGCTGTGTGAAGCCCTTGATTATCCCGAATGTTGATCCCGTAACTGGCAACCCGTTTGTGAATCTAGCGACCGGAGCCATCCAGAACGCCGGGGTTTATCCAACCGGGGTGATTGGCGAACCTTTCGTTATGGCTGCCAACTGTCACCGCAACCGAGCTAATTGCGAGGGCGCGAATTATATCAACTACCCGACCGCGCCGGCGAGCGGTGGGGCACCCCCAACGATCCACTATCTGCCAGCCTTAGTCCAAGGCGCGCCCGTGGCGGTGCCCTCTTGCGCGACCGGCGATACCTTCCAGGAGGCGATCGCAGGATGCGATCAGACCACTACTTACGCGTGCGGAACCTCGCTTGGGGGGCAAGTCGACCTGACGGAAAACCCGATTAAGCCCAGTAGCGCTAACGGCGATACGGGCACTGCCGTGCAATGTCTAACCCATGCTGCAGCGCAGGGGTTAGGCCAAGGGCAGGACCAGATTGATACGGGGAGTTTCCCGTTTCAAATCCAGGCGGGTTCCGACAATCCGCTGGTCAACGATGGCTTAGTCTCCAATAATGGCATTGTCACCGCCAGCAGTTCCATCGCCACGCTACCAATCTACGATGGCACGCCATTGACCGCAGGCAATCAACCGACTGTTACGATCGTCGGATTCTTACAGGTCTTCGTCAAAGACCTTGACGGCAATGGACACCCCAATGTAACCGTCCTGAACGTCACAGGATGCAGCAACAACGCCACGAACTCTCCGGTATCCGGTACTTCTCCCGTGCCGATCCGCCTGATCACGCCGCCATGATTTGGGCCGCCTTGATCGCGCGCGCAATTCGGCCGTCTGAAATCATCAAGCAATAGGCGGACGCGAATCCACAAAACTCAGTGACTAGTTGGGCCCCGGAGGCTGGGGAAAACCGTCCGTTGAGGGATTCCCAGCGGGCGGCACGGGTCGAGCAGGAGGCGGAACCCTCGACTCAACGTCGGCTTCGTCGTCGGAGGCGGTCAAAGGCTGGGCTTGAGGCAGGGGAGTCGCCGCCGGTCCATCGGGGCGCGCGCTGAGAATGACGCGGTCCAGGGCGGCGGGATCAGTTGACGAACTCAAGATCAAGTAATTGAATTGCGAGCCATTCAGCAGGTGGGCCAGAACTTCCGACGCAGGTGCCGGCCCCAGGTCGGTCACGACCTTTTCCTGTTCGGCGCCGGCTGGGATGGCGATTTCCGCCCCGGTTCTCTGATGCACTGCAAACAGAATTTCGGAGAGACTGGCCTGATTGGAACTAATCGACAGCAAACCACCCTGAAACAAAACTTCAAGCAGCGGCTTCGCTGGAGGCGTGGCCGGGGCAGCAACCGGCACAGCTTGCGCGGAATAACTAGTATTCACCAGAGCTGCTCTGGAGGCAGGAGCTAATCCAGCGGTTTGCGCTCCTGCACCTCCTCCGAGCTTCACGATCACAGTTCTCCCGGAGGGGAACACCTGGTAAGGCTGGGGACCGTTCAAATCCACTACAACTCGCGTGACTGGCGGATTCTTTGAGAACAGGCCCACACGCAGGCTCTTCACTCCTTCGCGGTTCACTGTCTGGCCGCGCAGCTGCGCACCGGGAGCCGCGTTCACGAAATCCACCACCAGGCGGTCGGGGCCGGTCAAAACGTTGATTTGTGGAACGATGCGGGCGCTGGCCTCGATCTCGATCTCGACTTGGTTTCGGGCAGGAAGTACTTGCACCTTGCGAATCGACGGCACGGCCGACGCCTGGCCCGCGACGGGCGCGGGCAAACATACTGCTGCCCCTAGCAGCAAAACGGCAACGGCCCTGAGGGAGGGGTCCATGAACACCTTAAGAATGCCTGTCTATATTGGCTCTGGGGCGATTCTAGCAGCCTTCTTGAAGGGGACCCCTTACGAAGGGATTACAACCTTGGGGCATACAGGCGCAGCGGCTCCCGGCGCGCGTCGGCGAATCGCTTAGATCAGGTGGAGAGTAAGGGACGGCAGCGAGAGTCCCTCCACCTCAACCGTCCAAACATCACCTCTGGCAGTCAGATGTCCGGCCGTAAGAGTCCCCGAACTGACAATTTCCCCGCTGCTAAGGGGCTGGCTGGGAAACCGCTTGGCTATGGCCGCGCCGAGTTCTGCCAGGCATAAAGCGGGGCTCTTCAAAGAATTCCTGCCCGATCCTTCTTCTACAAATTCCCCGCCTTTGGACACTCGCACTTTAAACCGTGGCAGCTCGTCGACTAGTTGCGCGATGAGCTCGGGTCGCACCTGCAATCGTTCGCCGATGACGAGAGCCGCGTGAAGTCCAAAGGATGCGACGAAATCGCTGGGCTGAAATTTCCATTCCGGGAATGGACAATCAATGATTTCAAATCCCACCGCCAGCCAATCCGCGGATGCGAGCGCACCGGCTGCATCCTGACGTTCCCCAGTGACCGGCCCCTTTAAGCCGAAAACAATCTCGGGTTCGACCTTCAGCGAGCGGGGGTGCGCCAGCGCCAGAGTGGCGAGGTTATGGTCGCTGTAATGCACCGTGTCGTCGTACATGTGGGCCCACACCAGGGTTTCAAGTTTAAGCAGACGCCACATGGCCTTATTGGCATAACCAACCTTGCGGCCGACGGCTCGGTGTCCGTCCCCTTCGCGGAACTGCTTGAGCTTTTCTTCAACCTCGTAAGCTGTGTTGAGGTCGAAACCGGGGCGCTCAGCGGGAGGGACCGTGACCATCTGGCCCGCCTCGTACGCGGAGCGCAGTTCATGCGCTAAAGTTTCAACGTCAGAATTCGACATAGGTCGGTGTGGCTTTCGGGTCGTCTTCAACGAGTCCAAGGCGCGTGGGACACCGCGATTCAACCCGCAGTGAGCCTAAACCTTCAGCATCTTAGCATCAGCCATTTGTCCACCGGTTTCGTTGCGTGTCGAGACTTGTAGCGATGGGCGTAACTAGTCTGATAACAGTTGCCAGATGCTGACGTTCGGGGTCGCTTAAAACGGTGATAACTTTAGAGTCGTGCATTTGCGTCAGTTCCCCACCAGCGACAGGATCCGTTCTTCTGACATCATTCCAGTCACAACCAGGAGGGACACCATGAAGGTAGGGACAAGATTGTCGGCTTCAGGCATTGCACAATTACGCCAGGGCTTTTGTTCGCTCTTGCACGGGGCGCTGTTGCTTCTTACTCTGGCTCTTTACAGCGCTTCTGGCAAAGCGCAGGAGACGGTTGTCCTGGTCGGATCCGGATCGAGTGTCCCCGCGCCGCTCTACAACCGATGGACGCAAGAATACGGCAAACGGAAACCCAACATGCAGATGCGATACCTTCCGGTCGGCACCAGCGAAGGGATCAAGCAGATCTCCCATGGCGCGGGCGATTTTGGCGCCGGGGAAGCCCAGCTTACCGAGAACGAGCGGAAGGAGGGCAACTTGATCGAGTTGCCGGTAGTGCTCATCGCCATCGTTCCGATTTATAACCTGCCCGATGTTCGTGAGCAGCTTCGGCTTTCGGGGGAGGTGTTGGCCGAGATCTTTCTGGGCAATGTGAAAGTGTGGAATGCGCCGCAGATCGCGAAACTCAACCCCGGCGTTAGCTTGCCGAGTCTCTCGATTCAGGTGGTCAATCGCCCCGCAGGAAAGGGATCCAACTTTGTCTTCACGGAGTTTCTCTCGAAAGTGAGTTCCAAGTTCAGGGCTCAGGTGGGAGTCAGCCCTTCCCCGAACTGGCCCGTTGGCGAACCCGCGGAACGGAGTTCGGACATGGCCGACAAAGTGAAAAACAATCCCGGATCCATCGGCTATGTGGAGTACCAATATGCGTTAAAGAACGGCATTTCCCAGGCCGCAGTGGTGAATGCCTCCGGAAAGTTCGTTACTGCTTCTACCGAAAGCATGGCCGCGGCTTGCAAGGCGGCAGAAGCGCCGCGGTGGAATAGCTTCTCCGCTTCGCTGTCCAACGCATCCGGACCTGATTCTTTTCCCATTACAAGTTTCAGCTGGATTTACCTGCGGGGAAAATTGACCGATTCAGCTCGTGGGGCGACGTTGAACGATTTCTTAAATTGGATATACACCGATGGCCAGCGCTTTGCAGCTCAAGAAGGTTATGCCGAACTCCCACCCCAGTTACTGGCCGCAGTGAGATCCAAAGTCAAAGATTTGCAATAGGCCTCAGACGCTCCTTCACCGGCTTTTCGGAGGCCGCGCTGAGACGCGCTGAATTCGCTCCCAGCAAAGGTTGGCTTTATAATCAACCGCGTCCACGACACGCCCGAGTGTGGAAAAGATCAAAGAGTTGAAGGAGAGCCTTCAATGAAGCAAAATCGCAGGAATTTCATGAAGAGTACCGGTGCGGTCTGCGCCCTGGCGACTACGAGCCGGCTGCCGGCTGCACTTGCGGAAGCTAAGGTTGGCGCGACCGAGGCACGCGGCCTGGCGCACGGACTTACTTTGCTCACGATTCGCCGCGGGGCGGAATACCGCCTGGGCGTGAAGACGGAAAAAGGCATACTGGATGTAATCGACGCCGCTAAGATTCTGCACATGCATGCGCCGGCCACGATCGACGATTTGCTTCAGAATGAAGATGGCCCGAGTCTGAATGCACTCGTGGACGCGGCGGTCAAGTCGCCGGCTGCGCAAAAAGCACTCCTCAAAGAAGAGACGATCGAATACGGCCCGGTCGTGACGCGGCCGGAAAAAATCGTATGCGTGGGATTGAACTATCGGCAGCATGCTAACGAGATCGGCGCCCCGATTCCGAAACAGCCCGTGCTTTTCAACAAGTTCAACACGACGCTCAATCATCACAACGGCACCATAAAACTCCCCGTGGATTTCGCTCAGAAGTTCGATTACGAGGTCGAGCTGGTAATGGCGATCGGACGCGAAGCGAAGGCGGTGAGCGAAATGGACGCCCTTTCCTACGTGGCTGGCTATGCAACGGGCAACGACTTCACAGCGCGGGACCTGCAACTCGAAACCGGCGGGCAGTGGATGGTGGGCAAGACCCCGGACCAGTTCGCGCCAATCGGCCCGTACCTGGTGACCGCCGACCAGATTGATCCTGACAACCTGAAGCTCGAGTGCCGCGTGAACGGTGAGACGCGCCAGTCCTCCAACACGAACGACTTTATCTTCAACACACGAAAGATCATCAGCTACATTTCCCGCGTCATCACACTGAAACCCGGCGACATTATTTTCACCGGAACGCCCCAGGGAGTAATCCAGGGCAAGCCCAAAGACCAGCAGGTATGGCTCAAGCCGGGTGACAAGATCGCGTGCAGCCTGGAGAAGCTGGGCGAACTGAAATTCGAGCTGGTGTAGTAGGCAAATTGGCCAGTCGCGGCTAATCTGCATCTACTTGTGATCATCTACGCCGCAGCCTGTTTCGACAGGCGTTGGGTCCGGCATGTCAAACTGCATGACGATTGGTAAGCCATGATCATCATCCACAGTTAACTCCACGGTGTGCGCGCGAAGGATTTTCTTCAGCGCATCTCCAGGGATGGAGGCGGAAGTCTTATCCGTTCCGGGTGACCATCTTTCCAACTCTTCTTTGGCATCGTTCAGGCGGTACTGGACTCGAACCTTTGGGTAATAGGACGTTCCGTGAATTTCTTCTGGTTCAACGTAGACGATCTTCAGGAGAGTACCGACCGAAAGACTCCCGGTCAGCAGTCGGCCCTTGTGCCTGTAAGATTCCTTGCCGGGGACGCAATCCAGAACGAAAGAAGGGCGATTCGGAGCGTCACCCTGCGGCGGTTTAAGGTATTTCCCGGATAAGGTGAATCGAGTGTAGGTAGTTCCATTCGCGGCATCCGTCTTTTGCGCCTGCCGCCAAGCCGAGGGCTGTTGCGGCGGCATCGCTGAGAATCCGAATGATGCCAACGCGAGTGGCACGAGCAGAACCAGTGGGGTTGGTTTCATCGTTCCGTGTCCTTCGTAGCCCTCCGTGAAATCCGCACCCTGAGCCGCGCGATTGTTATGAGGACAAACGCACCCGTGGCGGAATCCCATAGTAGCCGAGAGCCAGGGGGACGACAACCCCGACTCAAGCCCATTCTCGAGAAATGGGCCGCGGCTGGTGCACTATGCTCTTTGACCGTGGAGCGGAAGGCTTGTAAGATTTCCGACGACTTGGTCACGGGAGAAAGAGATGCGAAATTGGATTCTCGGTTCATGTATTGCGCTTGCGCTGCCCTGTATTGCATTCGCCCAGCAGCCCGCGGCAGCAGAGAACGCGTCCTCAAGCACGGCATCCAAGAATACGCCGGCTCAACCCAAGCTGGCCGACCTCCTGGAAGCGAAGGTGAGGGCTACATGGGACGCGTTCAAGAGAAAAGACAAGAAGGCCTACGCAGAATTTCTCACGGATGACTTCCAGGCGGTAGAATCCGATGGCGACGGCGAGCGAGCCAAGCTTCATGTTCTTTCCGAAGTCGAGCACTGCATGTATACCGATTACACGCTTCAGCTATTTCAGGTTCAGCCCCTCGGGCCGGACTATGCTTTCGTCACCTACGAGAGCAGCATGCAATTCCCGAAAACCTCAACGCTTCGCTTCAGGAGGGTTTTCGTCGGCGAACTTTGGACCCAGCGTGACGGACAATGGAAGATGATGCGCTATCAAGAGACGCTGGTCCGCTAGTTCGTCGCCACGAAAAACAGAAGCCCGAATCCACGAATACCAATTCGGGTCTCCCGATTGGAGAACCCTCACTGGCACCGATTACTGTGATGCGTAAACACCCACGCAACCATCGGCGTTGATCGTTTCACAATTGTTGCCGCCCGACGGCAGTGGCACGAAGATGTGATTGTTCTTCGGGTCAACCGCGACGCTGTGCGCGTTGCCGTTGGTCGGGACGTTTTGCAGCCACTGTCTGGTTCCGGCATTGATGACTCCCAGAACCGGGCCGGTGGGCATGTCCCTCGAGCCCGTATAGTAGTTGTTGTCGCCGGGGTTGTACCAAGTCTGGTCCACGAACCCGACATTGTTGATGGTAGTGAGAACCTCGCCGGTGGTGCCATTGATAATGACTTCGGATGGCGCGAACGCGCGCCCATCGTGATCGGCGCAACCGACCAGAACATCCGTGCCCGGCCCGAGATTCAAGCCCGTAGGCATGCAGTTGTATATAGGGAAGCTGTTGACAATCGTCGGAACGTATTGAGTAACGCCACCGACGGTGATCGGGGTGAGGGGATTGATGACGTCGATGCTTCCCACGGTGATGTCGGTAGTCGCATTCCCGTTGGTCAGAAGGAAGCTGTTCGTGGGGGGGTAATAGATCATCCCACCCAGCCCGGCAGGTGCGATGGCTCCGAAGCAGTCGGGGAAGGAAGTCGCTGTCGGGCAGTATGTACCGTTCGTGGGCGTGCCAGGGGCTGAGTTCCGCAGCATAGGCGCGTGATGGCAAGCAACGGCGGGGTTAAAACCAGCTGCATCGCCAGATGCGCCGGACGGAACGGGCAGACCAGGGTGGCCCGGCGTTCCATAGAATTGGAGAGAGGGATCGGGGCAGGCGAAACCGTTATTCTCATCAACTAACACCGTGTTGTCCGTTGGGAGGGCATTGTCATAATAGATCTGACCAAGGATGCACGAAGCGTAGTTCGCGGTGAAGGTTGTGCCCGGCCCGCCAGGACTGAAGGGGGGCTGAGAGCCGGCAGCAGTGAATGGTGCGTAGGGGAGGCAGTGGGCTAGTTGATCGACCTGCGCCGCTGTGGCGCCGGCCGGCGCGTTCGCGCCTCGTGTCACGACACCGGTCACGTCGATGATGCTGACAAACGGAAGTCCTGGGTCGCCATTGATGATCGCAACCAGATACCGAGAGGAGCCGTCCTGCGGGAAATTCACCACGCCGCCGGTTGTGGCAAGCTCGTCGGCGCGCAGGTCGCCGCAGGTCGCATCAGAAAAAGCTCTTCCATCTGCTGACGCCATGCAAGCCGTGACCTGGGTTGGGCCGTCATAGTCGGGAGAAGAGCCGGTTGGTATGACGGCGGTCAACATCGGCGCCGTTGTAAAACCGCTTGCGAGCGAGGGCGTGCATCCCGCGGGGACGCAAGCGCCCAGGTCAAAAACGAAGAGGGAAGAGCTGCCATTTCCGACAAACACGAAATTACCGTCGCCCGAGACTTCCAAGCCATTTGGACCCGAAAGCGGATTCAGATTGTTGGCGCGCGAGGCGCAGCACTGGCCGCCCACAAATCCTCCGAAATCGCCGTTGGGACCAAAGAAGCCCGGAAGGCGGAAGGTATTGGTCTTGCATCCGAACCGAGTGTAGTTGCCCTGCGCCGTGGTGGTGGGAGGAATGGCCTCTCCCGTCGTGCCATCAAACCAGCACTTGCTGGCGTTGTTTCCCCCCTCGGCAACAGAGTTGTCCCCGCCGATGGCCCACAACGCGGTGTCGCTGGTTGTGCTGAACACCGGAACGTCGAGGCCAACCCGGTCCGACACGTAGTACAGGCGGTTGACCGGATCCGTCCAGCTGATGTCAAAAATATTGAAAGGCCCGCCGGGCTCGCCATTGGGATTGTGTTCCGGCACGAGCATGACATCGATCAACCCGATCGTCCCGTTCTTATCCGTGCCGCAGACCGGACAGTTAGCCTGGCTACTTCCGCAACTGTTCAGGATGAGAGTCGCTCCGAAGAGCACGACGATCGCCAGCAGGGAAAACAATTTCGGTTTCATCGAATTTCCTCCGTCGATATGAAGCGTCAGCCGAACCACCCTAACTCCACAGCAATGTTCTGCAGGATCTGTGCCGCTTGGATTTGCTTATGCCGGCCTCTCCAGCTAACCAGCAATCAGCTTATCCAGACCGCTCAAAGCCCGGATCAAAACCGAAACTGAATACCTTCAAGAAACACATAGTAATTGCGGGGCAGAATGCCCTGAACGCTTGGATCCTTGAGCTGATTGAAGTTGAAATCCGATTTCACAAGAACCCAGTAATTGAGATACCAATTGAACCCCACAGTGAGTTGATCGGTGTGGTCGCTGAATCCCGGGACGATTCCTGGCGTAATCGGGCAGGCGGGGATCGTCGTCGCGTCACAAGTTGCGCCATTCGCTCTACCTTCCAACCAGGAATAGCGGGCCTTCACCGCCCAGGCACCCCAACCCGGGGCCCCCGATTCTCCGGGAGAATTGGGGCCAATTACGGGATGCTTTACGCGGGGGATGGCGTTCTCCGGTTCGCGCTCGCCGGTGAGCAAATACGTTAGTGAAACGTACGCGCCGTTGCCCAAAACTCCTGGAATGGTGTTGAATCCAATGCCCCCGGCTGTCAAGGAGCCGATATCGCTACGCTTCTGTAAGAGATGTGCATACTCTCCACGAATGCCCAACGGTCCACTCAACCATGAGAAGAACCCGTTATAGCGCTCGACTCCGCCGTTAATCCTGAACTGCGGAAAGAAAGTGTAGGTGTTGTCGACCAAGAGGCCGCTGAAGCTCTGTTCGTTCGCCAAGCCCTTGGACCGGCTGTGCTCAAAGGAACCGCCGAAAGACAGCCCCTTCATCCCACTGCCTTTGGAGTTTCTCCACGGGCTGAAGCGCAGCCTGCCGACAACTTCGGGCTCATTCGTAGTTCCCGATGTCAGGAGCCCCTGTCCGTTGAAAAGGCCAATCCAGTACTCTGCGGCACCGTGAGCTAATTCACCGTGTATATCGATTCCGGGAGCGCGGAAACCTCCTCCGGCATCCGGGTAGAGCACGGAAACGAGGGAGCGGTTGTAAAACTCAACCGAAGTGTCCGCAGTTCCTACTTCCATTGAAAAAGGCACTTTGTACTGGCCAGCCATGATCTTGAAGGCGCTCCAGGGTTTGAAATCCATGTAAGCATCGCGGATCGTGAGCGCCGAGGCCGTCTCGAACAGGAATGCATAGTCGAGTTGCTTCCCGTAGTTGCCTTGCACGCCGAAGCGGGCGCGCGTGATGTTAAACGTATCCGAAGGCGCACCATCGCCCCTGTAGAACGTGTATTGCCCGTTCAAGTATCCGACAGGCATCAGCGTGAAGTTGCCATCGGAACTCTTCAGGAAAAAGTGCTCGCCGTTCCAACCGGCGGTTACCGGGGGAACTTCCTTAGCTTTCTCCTCGAGAGCGCTAACCTCCGTTGCCAGAGCTTCGACCTCGCCCACCGTAGCGGGGGCAGATGGCGAGACTCCCGGATCAGCGCTCGCGACTGCGTTGACCAGCGCGAGATGAGCAGTGCCTCCCTGGGCCTGCGCGCTGGTCTCGATGAGCCGACGAACTTGCGCCTTCAGCTCCGCGACCTCGCGACGCAACTCGTTGACTTCTTCCTTGGTGGCGCTTCCCGACGTGGACCCGTCAGCCTTGCTCGCGGGTTCTGTGCCTTGAGCGTGGGCGAGCGAACCTGGCGCCATGAAAACGACTAGAAGCACGAACCACGTTGTTAGCGAGCGCATATGTTTCCTCTCCCAGATGATTTGCAAGGCGGGCCTGCCCCAAGGCATGCGGACAAGAAGGCCGCCCACTCCCTTGTCCGTTCGGGCGACGAACCAAAGATCTCGAGCTGCGAATGAGTTCCTGTCCGGTATGATTAGCGGACCAGTTACGCGGGCGGGTTTACCATAAAGAAATGAATACTGTCAAGAAAAGTTTTTTATAGCTTCGCGGCGACGATGACTCTCACTACACTCCTGAGCCCATGCGAAGTTTAGTCGGGAGTAACCATTTACGGATTACAGAACGGCCTGCTGAGCGCGCGAAAAACGATCCCCACCCCAGAGCTGAACTAGGGCCGGCAAAGACATTTGACTCGCCTTGAACGCCCTGCCATGATGTTCGTCATGCCCGACCGAAGGCTCAGAATCGTCAGATTCATCGGGAGCACTCCGAACACTGCCTATTGCGACGTCTGCAAATTAGCATTTCGGACGCGACGGGAATTGATCACCGACGCCGAAAAGGCCAAGGCCCAATTGCAATCCGATTTTGAAAAGCATGAGTGCCGGCCCGAGGAGGGTGCCGTCGACGACGCCCTCGACCACATCCGCTGAGCGGACTTCGTCGGTGCAATCGCGTTTCGAAGGATGATCCTATGGCGTCCCATACTGCAAACACCACTTCGCAATACATGAATTACGCGCCCGCGGAGTTGAATCCGCATCGGGACTTGCCCCAGGGATTTTTTGATTTTCTATTGCCCCTTCATAAGCAATTCACGCCTTGGCAGCAGAAGCTGGTTGCCAAACGGGCGGAGGCGTTACAGCGGTCGCATGGCGGGCAGCCGCCAAACTATTTGCCAAGTTCGGAGGCAACCATCTCCGATTGGCGGATCGAAGTACCCGACTGGTGTGCGGATCAGCGCAATCAGATGACTGGACCGGCCGACGATGCTGAGTTGACAGTAAAACTGCTGAACTCCGGATCGCCCGCGGTCATGATCGATCTGGAAGACTCCACCGCGAACACATGGGAGCGCATCATGGTGGCGGTGAAGAACACGATCGCTGCCTACAAATATGAACTCAGCTACGAGGACAAGAAACGGCAGAAGAAAGTCACGGTCCAGCGCTCGAAAACCGTCACCTGGGTGCGGCCCCGCGGCTTGCACCTCAGCCAGGGTGGAGTCATTAAGAGCGAGATCATGTCCGCTTCCCTGTTCGATTTGGCTTTGATTTGGTACCAGATCGATCCGGCATGGTTGCCCCACAACTTCTCCGTGTACATCCCCAAGAGCGAGTCTGCCGAGGAAGCCTTATGGTGGCGCGAGCTTTTCCAGATTCTTGCCAAACATAAGGGTTTACCGAAGGACTACATCAAGTGCATGGCCTTGGTGGAGGCTCACCCGCTGGCCTATCAGATGGAGGAATTCTTTTTTAACCTTCGCGACCATTGCCTCGGATTGAACCTCGGCCGATGGGACTACATGGCCTCGCTAATCGATTTCATGATCGAGGATCCGAATTGGATTTTGCCGGATCGAAACACGATCCCGCATGACGTAGCATTCTTCCAGAACTTCCGCACGCTAATGCCGGAAGTTTGTCACAAGCACGGAGCTCTCGCGATCGGCGGCATGACCGCGCTTTTTCCCAGCCGCACGGACGCGGAATTGAACGAGCGCGCGCTGAAGGTCCTGAAGCAAGACAAGAAGAACGAAGCCGACTGCCTGATGGATGGAGCCTGGACGGGGCATCCCGACCAAAACGAGATCGCAGTCGCCCAGTTCCCCTATCCCAATCAGATTGCGAAGCGTCCCAAACTGCCGAGCCCCCATCCTGATCTGCGGCCAATCCCGAAAGGTGTCGGCGAAATAACGCTGGCCGGAACGCGAGCTGCCGTGCGGACCGTGATTCGTTATCGCAACGGCGTGCTCAACGGAAAGGGCGCCAGCTTGCTCGATGGCTACATGGAAGATCTGGCTACGGACCGCATCTACCGCCTGATGATTGCACAGCGCGTCCGGCACAAGGTGAGGGTCGATGGCGATGACGGCAAGCCATTGCAGCACTCGTCTGAATTGGTGACTCGCCTGTTCGACCAGGAGTTGGCAAGAATTCAGAAAGACCTGCCGGCCGAGATCGATCGCAAAGCCTCAACAACCTTGCCCGAAGCGCGCCGCATTGCTGAGCAGATGATCGTGCAGGGGCACCACTCGCCGATTTGATACCTACAACAAGAAAAACAATTGAACCGATCGAAAAAATTGGTTTGACGGCAACGGCGTCATCGGCGCTCACTGTCACACTGCGTCGCGTCTCGGACGTGACATTTCGTCAGAGTTTTGGCGATTCTTCGCTTGGTACCGTAATATTCCTTAAGTACAGGCTGGAACAGAAACGAGGACTATGAGCGCCCTGGAACAGGCAAGTTCAGCACTTCAATTCCCTGCCCTGCAACCTCCCCGCCGCTACTTATTCGGCCCCGGTCCCAGCATGGTTCACCCGCGCGTCTACGATGCGTTGTCGAAGCCGATCGTCGGACACCTCGATGCCTACTTCATCCAGGTCATGGGAGACGTGCAGCAGTTGCTGAAGACCGCCTACGGAACCAGCGACGGCGCCACGCTGACGATTTCCGGCACCGGCAGCGCAGGCATGGAAGCTGCCGTCGCTAACTTCGTCGAATCCGGAACCAAGTTTGCCGTTTTCGCCAACGGATACTTCTCCGACCGGCTTACGGAGATGGCTAAGCGCAACGGCGCGAACGTCGTGCGCTTTGAGAAACCGTGGGGTGAGACCTACACAGACGATGGAGCGAGAGAGTTCATCGGGCGTGAGAAGCCCAAGGTGGTGGCTTATGTTCACGCCGAGACCTCGACGGGGGCGTTGCAATCCGGTCGCGCGATCTGCGCCGCTGCGCACGATGCGGGCGCTCTGGTGATCGCAGATTGCGTCACCTCGCTCGGCGGAGTGCCGATCGAGTTCGATCAGACCGGCATCGACGTGGCATACAGTTGCACGCAAAAGGGGCTGAGTTGTCCGCCGGGTTTGTCTCCGATGGCGATGTCGGCGAGGGCCATGGAGTTTCTGCGTGCCCGCCCGACTCCGCCGCGCAGTTGGTATCTGGACCTAAAGCTGATTCACGACTACTCGACCGTGTCGCATCGTTACCATCACACCGCGCCGATTTCCATGTTCTACGCCTTGCGCGAGGCGCTCCTCGTCATTGCCGAAGAAGGAATCGAAAACCGCTGGGAGCGGCATCGCCGTAGCAACCAGTCTTTCGTCAAAGGAATTGAAGCGATGGGTCTGCGCATGCACGTTCCCGCGGAGCACCGAATCGCAACTCTCAACACCGTGTGCGTGCCCGCAGGAGTGGACGAAGCCAAGGTCCGTAAACAGTTGTTGGATGGTCCGGGGATTGAAATCGCCGGCGGGTTTGGGCCGCTCGCAGGCAAAGTCTTCCGCATCGGCGTGATGGGTCCGTTGGCGACTGAAGAGAACGTGGAGTTTTTCCTGAAAGAGTTCAACAAGGCGCTCAAGGCAGCGGGCTACTCTAACTAACAATCAAGCACCCAGGGGCAGGGACAGCGGCGAATGACACTGAAGTCGGTAGAGACGCTTCTTGACGTTTTACATTTCGCGGACAGTCACACAGCAGTTATCGTTCCGGAACTCAATCTCCATGTCACGTACGATTCGCTGCGGCGGCAGGTGCTCGAGATGGCGAACGCTTTGGCTTCCGCCGGCATTCGCCGTGGCGACGCCGTGGCGATTGCGTTGCCCAACGGATTGCCTGCCATTGTGAGCTTTCTGGCTGCCTCGATCGCGGGTAAGGCAGCTCCTTTGAATCCGGCGTATCCCTACGAAGAGTTTCATTTTTTTCTGGGCGACACCGATGCCCGTGTTCTGATCTGTCCGTCCGTGGGCGCCGAATTCGTCCGCACCGCAGCAGCCGACCGCAAGATACCAGTCATGTCCGTGGAAATGAACGAGAGAGGCGATGTGCGACTCACTGGTGCTCCGTCAGGAGCCACTGCGACTGCGCCCACCGCGGACGACATTGCCCTGGTCCTGCACACCAGCGGGAGCACGGGAAAACCCAAGCGGGTTCCGTTGCGGCATTTCAACCTCGCCGTTTCCTCGGCAAACATCGCGAACACTTACACGCTTTCCGAAGAAGATGTTGCTTTATGCATTATGCCGCTGTTCCACATTCATGGCTTGATCGCTTCCACAATGGCCACTCTGCTTTCCGGAGGAGCCGTCGTTGTTCCCACCAAGTTCAACGCGCTTTCTTTCTGGCGGACGGTTCGTGAACATCGCGTTACTTGGTATTCCGGCGTGCCTACCATGCACCAGCTCTTGATGGCTCGCACGCACCACAAGCCGGCCGAGGCGGAGACGCTGCGCTTCATTCGTTCCTGCAGCGCGCCCTTGTCGCCGGAACTGATTGATAAGATCGAGAACGAATTTGGCGTGCCGTTCGTTGAAGCGTACGGCATGACCGAAGCTTCGCATCAGATGACTTCGAATCCGCTGCCGCCGCGCCATCGCAAGGCCGGATCGGTGGGAGTGGGCGCCGGACTCCGTGTCAGGATCATGGACAAACAGGGCAATTCGCTCGAAAACAATCAACGCGGCGAAATCGCAATTCAAGGCGCGAATGTATTTCGGGGATACGAAAATAATCCGGACGCAAACGCCCGCGCCTTCGTTAACGGATGGTTTCGCACCGGAGACCAGGGTTATCTCGACGAAGATTGTTACTTGCATCTGACGGGCCGCATTAAGGACATCATCATTCGTGGCGGCGAGAACATTGCTCCTCACGAAGTGGACGAGATTCTTTTGCGGCATCCCGCAGTCGCGGCTGCGGTCACCTTCGGATGCGCTCATCCCACGCTGGGTGAAGAAGTGGCAGCAGCTGTCGTATTGCACGAACCTCATGGCGCCACCGAATCGGCGCTCCTCAAGCATTGCCGTGAGCTGCTGGCAGAATTCAAATGTCCGAAGAAAATTTATCTGGTGAAGAGTATTCCAACCACTGCCACTGGAAAAATTCGCCGCCGCGCCGTGGCCGCCGCGCTTGTGGACGATCAACGTGCGTAAGCGGCTTGGTAGGCAACGATGAAATTCCTGATCGCCGGGGCCGGCGCGATTGGAGCCTACCTTGGTGCGCGCATGGCGCAGGCTGGCTTCGACGTCACGCTCTTCGCGCGCGGCCCGCATCTTCGCGCCATGCAAGAGCACGGCGTGCAAGTGAAAAGTGGCGACGGAGATTTCGCGGCGCGGCCCGCTATTGCCGCCTCGCTCGAACAAGTGGGGCCGGTGGACGTCGTCTTCCTCGGCGTGAAGGCGCACGCCTTGCCGCAATTGGCACCTCAGTTAAAGCCGGTTTTCGGTCCGGATACTACAGTTGTCAGCACGCAGAATGGAATTCCATGGTGGTATTTTCAGGGTTTCGGGGGCGAGTACGAAGGAATTCATTTGGAGCGCGTCGATCCCGGCGGCGTGATTTCGTCGGCGATTGAAGCGCGCAGCGTGGTGGGATCGATTGTCTACTTCGCCACTGAAATTCCCTCACCCGGTGTAATTCAGCACATCGAAGGCAACCGCATTACGCTGGGCGAACCGGACGGCTCACGCTCCGATCGCATCCGAGCAATTGCAGAGACCCTCGTCGCCTCCGGCTTCCGCTCGCCGATCACCGCACGCATCCGGCATGAGATTTTCGTAAAGCTTCTGGGTAACGCGTCCTTCAACCCGGTCAGCGCCCTGACCCGCGCGACCCTCGCCCAGATGGCGCGCGATCCCGGAGTTTCGTCGGTGATCCGAAACGTCATGCAGGAAGTCGAGGAGGTCTCTCACAAGTTAGGTATGGAGCTGCCCATCTCAATTGACCAGCGTATCGCGGGCGCGGAAAAAGTTGGCGAGCACAAGACTTCTATGCTGCAGGATCTCGAAGCCGGCCGACCGATGGAACTGGAAGCGCTGGTGGGCGCTATCGTGGAGCTCGGAGAGCGAGTCGGACTTCCCATGACCTGCACTCGGACGGTATATGACTGCGCGAAGCTACTGGCGCGAGCGAAGTCGGCAGCAACTAGGTGAGCGCTCCCGTTCCGGCCACTCGCGGCGTTGTGAGTGATATTGCGCTTTACGGCAGGTAGCCCTCCAAACTGTTAGTGACTCAGACGGCATAAGGAATAATCGCCGCCTGTGGTCACGTCCATCCACTGGCCTGGGTGAATATTATCGCCTGCGAGATAGTCGATTTCGAGGCGCTGAGGACTGGACCAGCAGAAGCGTTCGCCGTTTTCTGTTGACGTTCCAAAGATCTCGCCGTCGTTAACCGGACCGCCGAAAGGGTGGTTTGGAAAAGGCCGTGAACTCGCCAGGCGGAGATTGATATGCGCTTCACGACCCAGCTTAGCCCCGCAATCTCGGTGCATCAGAACGGCCACATAACGACCGTCGGGAGATGTCTTCTCCATAATAGTTTTCTCGCCGCAGAGCGAAAGGGGCTGATTGAAGTGTACCGACACTACGGCTAGAACCAGCAGGATCGCCGCTCCCAAGATGACTGTCAGGAATTTGCGCATGGTTAGACCTGAACCTTTGTGTTTAAATCGGGTCGCTAACGGCGTCTGTAAGCCGGATCAGAGCTAATGGCGCGGTTCAACTCTAGTATAAACTGTCGAGAATATTCTCTTAGCGCTCACAATCAAAGTCCGGAGCGCTGAATCACTCGACGATGCCGCCCGCTCCTCAATTTGAACTCCGGCGAGCCTCCAACGCCTTCTCATCGATCTTTTTCACCAACCCAATAAAAATATTTGCTCAGGGGCTTGACAGCGGGGGTATACTCCCCTCGTCGGCTGGTCCACTTATCGGACCACTTGCCAAATGCCAGTCGCCATCAAATCCGACTTCGAAGTTGTCCGCAGGAATAAAGTCTACGAAGAAGTCGCCAAGCAGATCGAACGCCTGATCCTCAAGAAGCTGAAACCCGGCGACAAACTTCCATCAGAACGTGAACTGGCAGAGATGCTGCGCGTAAGCCGTAGTTCGATCCGCGACGCGATTCGAGGCCTGGAGCTGATGGGGTTGGTAGAACCGCGTCAGGGCGCTGGAACCATCGTGCGCGAAGTTTCTGCCGATTCGTTGGTCAATCCTTTTGCGAACGCTCTCAAACGCCGCCAGGAACTAGTCAGCGAGCTTTTGGATTTTCGCAGAATGCTCGAACCGCCATTGGCAGCGCGCGCCGCCACCCACGCTTCTCCTGAAGAAATTTCCGAGATGGAAGAGATTCTCCGACGGCAGGAGGACAAGCAGGCACAGGGTGACGCTGCGGTCGCAGAGGATTCCGAATTTCACTATAGCGTCGCTCTGGCTTCCGATAATAGCGTCGTGCTGAAGGTCCTCGACATCCTCATGGATCTGCTGCGCGATACGCGGGAACGGTCTCTGCAGGTGGAGGGACGCCCGCAGAAGTCGCTTGCCGGCCACCGCCGCATATTGGCTGCCATCAAGCGTCACGACGCCGAAGCTGCCAAGGATGCTATGCGGCGGCACATTGAAGACGTCGAAGAGATCGTTCTTAACAAGCTTTGATGAACAAGTTCTGGTCAACGGAGGGTTGGTTATGGGTCGGTTATTCGCAATCGAGATTATCTATCGAGGAATCTTTCAAAAAACGATGGCGGGCAGGCTTAGCCGGGCGATCGTGCTCGCTGCTCATCACGAAGGCAAGGTGGGCATTTCTTTCGGGCGCTACGGGGACAGTCCTGAGCGCAACGGAATTCCTGCGAAGGGTTTCGCGATCGTCGCCACCGACGAGCAGACTCTGCAGGAAGGCATGGCAAAGTACGAACCCAAGGAAGTCGACGTCACCATTTGCGTGGATGACACGCTGTGCAAGGGCGTCGAGTCGTGGGCCTGGTACGGCCTGCAGCCGGTGAATCGTCTGCTGAAGCCGGGCGGCACGCTGATCGTCACCTCGCGCGAGGGCCCGGAAGCCATCATCGCCATGGCGCACCGCAAGGAGACACCTTACCAACTATCGATCCTCAAGGGCACGGTAAGCTTCTCCGGCTTGTGGGTTTACAAAGACGATCACACTGACGTACGCATTCTCGGCGCGGTTGCCAAGATTCTGCCTGAACTGTTCAGCCTGAAATCCGTACAACGAGCCATCGTCGACGAGTGGCACGATGAACTAAAGGCCACTTCGGCCGCCAAGGCCTACGATCGGACCACCAGCATCACGGTCACTCCGGACCAGGGCAATCCTGAAGTGCCGTACAAATTCGACCTTCCCAAGTGGCATGAAATGGGCGAAGGCATCGCCATCCCCAGCATTCCTGCCGGACACAAGATGGACGATCCCACCGATCATGCTCATGGAGGTTTCCAGCCCGATCGCAATCCCACCTTCAAGAAATTCAGCACCAGGACCATGCGTCCGGTGGTGAATTTCGACACCTGCATCAAATGCACGCTGTGTTGGCTTCAGTGTCCGGATTCATGTTTCGACGTGACTCCGGAGGGTCTGTACGATGCGAATATGCAAGCCTGCTGCGGGTGTGGTGTGTGCGAAGCGGTCTGCCCTGTTAAGGAATGCGTGACTATGGTGAATGAGACGGAGTTCAAAGGTAACGATAGTCAGTGGGAAGACTGGCGCAAGGACAAAGACGGTTACAAAGTCTGGTTGGAAGAGAAAATTAAACATCCGCCGGAACGGTCGCACGGGTTCCGCTATCGTGGGCAGTATGAAGAGCAGATTCCTGAAATGCTCGAGATTGCTCAGGAAAAATAACATTCATAGGATTCCAAACGAGGAGAGTCCGTCATGGCAGTGGCTACAGTAATCGAAGAACAGAAAGACAAGATCGACAAGACCGCCTTAATCACCGGCAGTGAGGCCATCGCAGTCGCCTGCCAGCTGGCCGATGTTGATGTGATCACGGCTTATCCCATCCGCCCCTACGACACCGTCATGCAGTACGTCTGCAAGCTGGTGGCGAACGGCGAAATGGATTGCGAGTATATCGTCGCCGAAGGCGAGCATTCGCAGTTTGAAATTGTGAAGCACGCTTCGGCCTGTGGCGCCCGCGTGTTCTGCGGCTCCAGTGGTGTCGGCTGGATGTATGCCATGGAAGCGCTGACGGTAACGCCTGCGCTGCGCATTCCCATGATCGCCATGGTGGGGAACCGGGCGTTGGATGATCCTGGCGCCTTCGGCGTAGAGCACAACGATGCACTGGCAGTCCGCGATCTGGGCTGGCAACTGGTTTGGGTCGACAATGCGCAAGAAGCGCTGGACACGGCCCTGATTGCGTATCGAGTGGCCGAAGACCGGCGGATCTTCCTGCCCCTGGCCATCAGTTGCGACGGCGCATTCCTGACTCACTCACAAGCGCTGGTGAAGATCCCATCGCAAGAGAAAGTCAACGAATTCCTGCCGCAATACAACCGCGGCGACCTGCTGCTTCACCCCGACAATCCAATCACGGTAGCGCCGCAGGGCAACGAAGACTGGGTCATGGAAATTCGCCGCCAAAATTACGCGGCAATGGAGCGGTCCCCGGGCGTGATTCGGGAAGCCTACGCCGATTTCGAGCGCATCTTTGGACGCTCTTATGGCAATCCGTTCTTCGAAGAGTACATGACCGAGGATGCGGATATCGTTCTCATGGGTATGGGGACGCTGTCGATCTCGGTGAAGGTTGCGATCCGCGAGATGCGCAAGCAAGGCAAGCGAGTGGGTTTTGTGCGGATGCGCTGGTTCCGTCCCTTTGCCGCGGAGGAGTTGTCGAAATCTCTGCAACGCTTTGCCGCGGTCGGAGTCATCGATCGCGACTACTCTTTTGGTTCCCCCTACGCAGGAGGCGTATTGGCCGGCGAAGTTCGCCATGCTTTGTATCCAGGGCCGGGCAAGAAACCGCCGGTGGTCGGTTTTATCTGCGGTCTCGGAGGGCGCGAAGTAACTGTGCCCGATGTACAGAAGATGGCCGAAGCCGTCTACAACGCCGCGGATGGCAAAAAGCAACCCTTAACTCAATGGATCGGATTGCGTGAGTAATCCGCTTTTGCTGACGGGTTTTTTAGACCTGGTTTTTATAGCCCCGAGAGGATAAAGAATTATGGCAACCTACGTACAAATCGATCCGACCCAGAAATTAGATCCGTTCAAAGCCGTTAAGAAGATCCCGCTGGAGGAATACTTCACCTCGGGACACCGCACCTGCCAGGGCTGTGAGTCGGCCCTGGTGATGAAGATGATGGCCAAGGCCGCCGGCCCAAGAACCATCGTGCTCGGCAGCACAGGATGCATGTATGTGGCGAACACCACTTACTACAGCACCTCGTGGGTGCTTCCCTGGATGCATACGCAGTTAGGAAGCAGCGGCTCGGCGGCGCTCGGTGCGTCGGCGGCGCTGAAAGTCCTCATGCGCAAAGGAAAAATGAAGCAGGAGCCTATCAACGTGATAGCATTCTGCGGCGATGGCGGCGGAGCCGATATGGGTGTGGGGGCAATCTCAGCCACGCTCACTCATCCCGATTACAATTGCCTCATTTTGATGTATGACAATGAGTCATATGCCAACACTGATATACAGCTTTCAGGTAGCACCCCCTGGGGCGCGAACACCACGTTTAGTACGCCCGGCAAGGTGAAAAGAATCATGCATCGCCGCTGGAAAAAGAACATGGCGGGCATGATGGCAGCGGGTCATCCGACGTGCCGATATGTCGCAACTGTTTGCATGTCATACGGCCTGGCGGCCATGAATTCCATGCGGAAGGCTCTTGCCATTGGCGGTCCCACGTTCATTCACTCGCTCGATCCCTGTCCAAAGGGTTGGGATTACGACCCTTACATCTCTCACGAACTGGGAGAACTGGCCGTCAATACTGGCATTTGGCCGCTCTATGAAGTGGAAGATGGTGTGCTGAAGTTAACCGGAAGAACGCAGCAAATTGCCGCCAAGAAGATCCAGCGGCAGCCGGTACGAGACTACCTATTAAGGCAAGGAAGATTTGCTCACTTCACCAACGATGACATCGATTACTTCCAAAGTAAGATCGATGAAATGTGGGAAAAGTGGCTGGTCCCCGGTGTGATCCCATTCCGCACAGACGTGGAAGCCGACGCCCCGCCCGCTTAGCCGACGACGGGGGCAAACTTAGGTCTGGCGTGCACTTCTGTGGAACCGATCACGGGCATTAGGGGGACCAGTGATTTAGCGGTAGCCCTAAGAGTCTGTCGAGACGCCCAGGAGGTGTAGCTATGGCCGAAGCCGTTGGCCCCCTTATTCACCCGTCGCGCATCGTAAACCGTTGGGTCCAGTTGGTCGCCGGAATTATTGCCATGATGGCGATCGCGAATCTGCAGTACGCCTGGACTCTTTTCACCAAGCCCCTGCAGTCCCACCTGCATGTCTCACTCACCGCGGTTCAAGGCATCTTTACCGCCTTTATCCTGGTGGAAACCTGGCTGGTTCCCTTTGAAGGTTACCTGGTCGACCGGATCGGTCCACGCTTGATGCTCGGCGTCGGCGGCATCCTGGTTGGCTTGAGTTGGATTTTCTCAGGCCAGGCCGAAACCTTGCGCGGCGTCTATGGCTGGTACATGGTGGGCGGCATCGGCGCGGGCGTCGTCTACGGCGGAACTATTGGCAACGCCCTGAAATGGTTTCCCGATCACCGCGGCCTCTGCGTCGGCCTCACCGCTGGCGCGTACGGCATCGGAACCGCGCTGACGGTCTCTCCGATCGATAAGATGATCAAGGCTTCTGGCTATCAACACACTCTGATCGTTTGGGGATTCATCCAGGGCTTCGTGGTGCTGTTTACAGCTCTGTTCCTCGCCCGTCCGCCGGTGGGCTGGACTCCTCCGGGCTGGGCCGCCAAAGAAGTCAAAATCAAACAGCATGTGCGCAGTTCCAACGTGGACATGACTCCCGGGCAGATGCTGCGCCAACCCTCCTTCTACGTCATCTACCTCATGATGACTATGTTGTCTTTCGGCGGCTTGGTGGTTACAGCCCAACTCAACCCCATGGCTGTCTCCTACCATGTCGATAAGGTCGTCGTTGCCTTTGGCATGACGGCTCTGGTGATGGCGATCACCGTCGACCGCTACCTGAACGGTCTGACTCGTCCTTTCTGGGGATGGGTGTCGGACCATATTGGCCGCGAAAATACCATGTTCATCGCTTTCACCCTGGAAGCTATCGCAGTATTTGCGCTCCTTCAACTGATCAGCCGCCCGGTTTGGTTCATTGCGCTCTCGGGCTTGTGCTTCTTCGCTTGGGGTGAGATCTTTTCTCTGTTCCCCTCCATCACCGGCGACCTCTTTGGAAAGACTTGGGCGACGACGAACTATGGCATCGTCTACACCGCCAAAGGGGCTGGCGCTTTCTTTGCCGGCGTGGGTGCGGCCTGGTTGTTTGAGAAAACCGGTTCGTGGACGAAGGTTTTTTGGGCGATGATTGCCTGTGACCTGATCGCCGCGTTCTTGGCTTTGTTCTGGCTGAAGCCGCTGGCAACGCGCACCGTCGAGCAATCGAACAGCGGGCTGCTTGTCCCCAAGCTGTCTAAGGCGGAAGGGGCACGAACCGCGGCGTAGCGAGCATTAGCAGCTGCGCCGCAAGGTTAGCCCTCCCACTGAGATAAGCAACAGAGCGAAGCCTAGCGATGCCGCATGAGTGGAAGTTTTATCAAGGCGTGCCCATAGACACGCCTTGAAATCTTCTTTCATTAGTGCACCGGCATGCGCTGAGCGCGCGCACCACTAACCTGGCAGGCGCTGGCCTCGCGTTTCCGCGCCGAAGGGAATCAGCAGCAGGCCGATTGCGAAGGCGATAGAAGTCATTGCGACCGGCATGCCGAGCGATCCGTAATGCCGGACGCCGCTTCCCACAAGGAACGTGATCCCTGCGCCCCCGAATCGCGCGAACGAAGTGGCAAAAGCGAACGCGCTGGCGCGGCACTCCGTGGGATATTGTTCGGGCAGCCATAGCGTGTAGACCGCGAAGTTGGCTCCGCCTAAACCCAGAAAGAACAAACAGACAAAAAACATGGGGAGTGCGCTCGGTCCAAGATAGAAGACCTTGCCGAAGGTGATCGCGATGAACGCCATCATGAGAACGAAGAAGAAAGCGAGAGCTCCCCGCCGGCCGAGCCGCTCTGCCAGCGACGGCATCGCGAGGCAACCAAGAATCGTCGCGAACGAAACCAGCATCGTGCCCCATGAGGCCAACTGGGCGGCTTGCGGGCCAACGCGGCCGCCCGCTTCGGCCAGAGCGGTAATCGCGGCAGGGACATAGACCGTCCCGGCCCACAAGCCGCAGATCGAAGCCAGCATCAGCAAGGCATTCACAATCGTGCGTTGGCGCAAGCCGGAAGAAAATAGCGCCGAGAACGGACGCCACACGGCCCACGACCGGACCACATTCTCTTTCTTCTTCCAGGCAACGGGCTCCACCACCCCGTGGCGAACCCACGCCAGCAAGAGCGCGGGCAAGCCCCCGACAATGAACATCCAACGCCAACCAAAACGGCTGCCGATTTCGTAGTTGGCCAGCGCGGCTAGAAAAAATCCTACGTAGTAACCGGTGTGCATGAACCCGGCGCCCATGCGGCGGCGATTCTCTGGCCATTCTTCGGCAACGAATGTGCCGCCCATGGCCCACTCACCGCCAATGCCGATGCCGGCGAAAAGACGCAGAATCGCAAGTTGCCAAACGCTGGTGACGAAGGCGCTTAAGAATGTGAACACCGAATACCAGACGATCGTGAGCATGAGCGTGCGTACGCGCCCAAACCTGTCGCCGATCGGACCCCATAAGAAGGCGAGCCCCCAGCCGATCAGAAACAAGGCAAACGACAAAGATCCGTAGTAACCGATGTTGCCTTTGTTGGCGACGATGCCGGAACGCGGTAGCAAATCGCGCAACGCCGGCACCAGCACGAGTGCGTAAACTACAGAATCCATGCCGTCGAGAGTCCACCCGCCCCAAGAGGCCCAGAAGCCCCGAATCTGATTGCGGGTGAGAGTAGAAGGTGGGACTGAATTCGGAGGATTCACTTCCTGCGCAGGGAGGGCCGACATGACAGTGGGGAACTATATCAAAAAGAGGCTGCGGAGCAAGGAAAAAGCGGGCGCGACCGACCGGCGGGCCGCCGGCGCTACTCGCTTCGTTACTTTGCTGGCTGAAGGCGGTCTTCGAGCGCCTTCACTTCGGCGTTCAATCCTTCGGGTAGATGGCTGCCGAACCTGGCGAAATGCTCCTTGATCAACGGCACCTCGGCCTTCCAGCCCTCGAGATCGACGCTGAGCAGTTCGGCCAAATCCGAGGGCGGCATTTTTAAACCGCTAATGTCGAGATCGGCAACCTCGGGAATCCGTCCGATCGGAGTGTCCTGCGCATGCACCTTGCCGTCGCAGCGCTCAAAGATCCACTTCAACACGCGGCTGTTTTCACCATATCCCGGCCATAGGAACCTGCCGCTCTTATCTTTGTCCTGGCGAAACCAGTTGACATAAAAGATCTTGGGCAGCTTCGATGGAGTTGAGCGCGCTCCCATCTTGAGCCAGTGCGCGAAGTAATCACCCATGTTGTAGCCGCAGAATGGAAGCATTGCCATCGGGTCGCGGCGCAAGCGTCCTTCTTTACCGGTGATCGCGGCAGTGGTTTCGCTGCTGACAGTCGCACCCAGAAAGGTGCCGTGCTGCCAATTGAAGGCTTCCGTAACCAGAGGAACAATTCCTGCGCGCCTTCCCCCGAACAAAATCGCATCGATCGGAACACCCTTAGGATCTTCCCACTCGGGCGCGATGACGGGGCACTGCGATGCAGCACAGGTAAACCGCGCGTTGGGGTGTGCTGCCTTCCGACCTGACTCCGGGTTCCAGCGCCGTCGCAGCCAATCCACCGCCTGGGAGGGCTTTTCGTCGGTCATCCCCTCCCACCACACGTCGCCGTCAAGCGTCATGGCGCAATTTGTGAAGATGGAGTTCCGGGTCACGCTGAGCATGGCGTTGGCATTCGATTTCATGCTCGTGCCCGGTGCCACTCCGAAGAAGCCGTTCTCCGGGTTGATGGCATAAAGCCGGCCATCGCTGCCGAATTTCATCCACGCGATGTCATCGCCGATGGTCTCGACCTTCCAACCCGGAATCGTCGGAATCAACATCGATAGATTGGTCTTGCCGCATGCCGAGGGAAATGCGCCCGTGATGTACTTCGCCTGACCCGATGGGCTGGTCAGCTTCAGAATCAGCATGTGCTCGGCCATCCAACCTTCATCGCGGGCCTGTACAGACGCGATTCGCAGCGCATGGCATTTCTTTGCCAGCAACGCGTTGCCGCCGTAACCGGAACCGTATGACCAGATCTCCCGCGTCTCCGGAAAATGGCAAATGTACTTGTTGTCGGCATTGCAACGCCATGTCGAGTCCGCCTGATTGGGGCCAAGCGGCGCGCCGACGGAATGCAATCCGCGCACAAATTCGCCGTCTTCTGCGAGCGCCTCCAGCACCTTGCTGCCAACACGGGACATGATGTGCATGCTCACCACGACGTACGTCGAGTCTGTAATCTCCACGCCGACCTTTGCGAATGGTGATCCCATCGGACCGAGGTTGTAGGGAACCACGTACATGGTGCGGCCCACCATCGAACCGGCAAACATTCCCGCCAGCTTCTGCTTCATCTTCACCGGATCTTCCCAGTTGTTCGTCGGGCCCGCCTCTTCCTTGGTTCGTGAGCAGATAAATGTTTGATCTTCCACCCGGGCCACATCCGCGGGGTCCGACCGGACCAGGAAACTGTTCGGGCGCTTCGCCGGATTCAGCGGGATCGCAATGCCGCTGAGGGTCAGGAACCGAACCATCGCCTGATATTCCTCGGGTGAGCCATCGCACCAGTGAACCCGGTCGGGCCGGCACATCTGCGCCATTTCCCCAACCCAGCGTTCCAGCTCGGCATGCCTATGGTTGCTCGCGGATGCCTCAACTTCTATTGTGATGGTGGCCATGAAGAAAATGTCTCCCTAGAATGATCGCGGATTACAGTACTGGCGCTGGACGCGGCCGCAGGGGTCACACCGTCGTCTGATGCCCGATACAACTCTAATATTCTCTCGCACTTGGGAACATTATTCCAGTGAATGATTCCTCTGGCTGCGTCCCGGGCACACGCTTATGTGATGCCCGTCACAGAGCGGAGTTAACACGATCGGGACATATTTTCGGAGGACATAAACCATGAACTAACCGAACGAGCTGACAGCCTTTTCCTGGTCGTCAAAGACCTCGAACAGTTCCAGCAGACAGATCATCTTCAAGGTCTGAACCGTAAACTTCGAAGGATTGAGCAGCTTTATTGATCCGCCCTTCTGTTTGGCGGAGGTCAGTATCTTCACCAGCAAACCGATCCCGCTGGAATCGATCCAGGGAACTTCGCTGAGGTCGAGCACAACGCGAGTGTCGCCGCTGGCCATTAGATCGGCCAGGGTATCCCGAAAGCGATCTACGGCGTCACCCAGATTCAGCTTGCCGCGCAACTTGACCATCTTGACTTGGCCCAGACTGCGAAGTTCGATATCCAAAATGATGTCACCTCATAGCGATCGGGAAGCGGGTAGCGATCGGCGTTGACAGCTTCCCTACCCTCTGGTAAAGTGCACCGTCAACTTAGAGGAAGCTCAGCGAATTTGCAAGTTGGACTTCTGCCTCCCCCAGGGCTCATTAAGAGGATAGTGGCATTCCGCAGCGAGCTCCATGGCAACTCAAAGCCATAATCTGATTCTCGACATCGCTACCATCTCGGTCCATCTGCTCGAGGCACACGAGGTCGCGCCCCGGGCGCACACGATTGCGCGGGATCTCGCCGCCCTGCTACCCGCTTCTGCCGTGAACGTATATATGGTTTCGGAGACTGCGGAGGGAGAAGTCTGGACCGTGCGCGGCACGGTGGGCGACGCCGCGCCGGACGAAACCGTTCCCCTTGATGCCGGCACTCTTGGCATCCTCGCCGCCGGCGCCAGGCCGCTCCTGTTTGCCGGCAAAAACCTTGTCCGCGAGCAGTATGCCCATCTTAACGTCCGCAAAACCCTACACTCTCTTGCCTACCTCCCACTCGTGACCCACGGCGCCCTGATCGGCACCATCGAGATTCTCGGCTTCGAAGAGCCGTTGACTGCAGCGCATCTCGATGTTCTCCAAGGAGTCGCGGAGATTGCCGGTCCGGCGCTGCATGCCGCCGAGCAGTATGAGGTCCAGCGCAACAACTCCTTGACTTCGATTACCCGCCTCACCCACTTCTACGACATTGAGAAAGTCTTCAGCTCCACGCTGGAGATGGATGAGCTTCTCCCCCTTATCGGGTCGAAGATCCGCGACACGCTCGAGTGCCAGGCGGTCAATGTATGGATGGTTCAGGGTGATGGCAGCCTTTTGCTGATGCATCAGGCCGGCCGGGATGCCACCACCCAACATGGTATGACACAAAAAGGAGGCGAGGGGATCGCGGGGGATGTTTCCGACAACGGGGAACCTGTGCTGATCACAGATCCTGGCGACGAACGCCTGGTGCGCCGCAACCTTAATATTGAGGATGGGCGGGTCGAGTCGATCCTGGTCGCCCCCTTGCTCGACAAGGAATCTCTGGTCGGCGTGGTGGAAGCCGTCAACCATGTTGGCGGTAAGTCTTTTGATGAAGACGACCTTTTCGTACTCGTCAGCCTGAACGAAACGGCGAGCATCGCCCTCCGCAATGCCAGCCTTCTGATGGCTGAGCGCAAAGTGGAGATCCTCGAAATGCTGGTGACGGTCAGCCACGAGATCACCTCCACCCTCAACCTGGAACGTGTTCTGCAGACCATTGTCAATGCGCCGCAGGCGGTGATTCCCTACGAGCGGGCGGCCGTCGCCCTTGAGCACAGTGGAAAGTACAAACTCAGCGCCGTCACAGGTCTCATGCAGGTCGATGCGGACGCCCCTGATGTGGCCCCGCTCAACGACGTTCTTCGCTGGGCCATGCTTTCGGAAGAGGTGGTGTACGTTCGGCAGCACGGCGACAAAGTTGACGCTGCGCGGGAGGAGACCCGGGCGAAGTTCCAAAACTATTTCGCAACTTCGGGGATGCGTGCGTTCTACTCGATCCCGCTGACTGACGACACTGGACGCGTCGGCGTGCTGGGCCTTGAAAGCGCAGATGCGGATTTTCTGCTGCCTGCCCACATCGAGATACTGCAAGTGCTCGCCGGGCAAGCCACTGTAGCGCTGCGCAATGCGCAGATGTACAAAGAAGTGCCATTCATCTCCGTTCTGCGGCCAGTGCTAGAGAAAAAGCGGAAGTTCATGGCCATGGACAGACGGCGCCGGACCTTGATGGTCGCCGCCGTCGCCACACTCCTGATCTTCCTCGCGGCATTTCCGTTGCCGCTGCGGATCGACGGAGATGCCGTCGTTGCGCCTTTGCACTCCGCACAGATCCAGCCGGAAGTGGAGGGGGTTGTCAGCCGCGTGTACGTTCGCGAAGGGGACCATGTCACCCGCGAGCAGGTCATCGCGGAGCTCGCGGATTGGGAGGCTCGTTCGGTGCTTGCCCAGGCGCAGTCCAAGTACCAGATGGCCTTGCTGCAAATGAATCGTTCGCTGTCGGCGAACGATGGCAGCGAAGCCGGAGTTCAGCGCATACAGGCTGACTTCTGGAAGTCGGAGGTTGCGAGGGACCAGGAACTGCTGGACAGGACGCGATTGCGGTCGCCAATCGACGGCCTGGTGGCTACGCCGCACGTCGAAAACCTGGTGGGAAAGCGCCTGGAGCATGGAGATACTTTCGCCGAAATCGTCGACACCTCGCGGGCAATCGTGGACGTGGCCGTTGACGATACCGATGCTGCCCCACTGCGCGCCGGTTCGCACGCCTCCATCAAGCTCAACAGCTTTCCTACACGAATTTTTCGTGGCGAAGTGACGGTGGTCAGTCCTAAAGGAGTCCTGCAGGGGGATTCGCGCGTGTTTTTTGCGCGAGTCGCAGTCCCCAACCCTGACGGCGCAATTCGCGCGGGCATGGAAGGACGCGGAAAAGTGCGCGTGGGATGGTATCCGGCCGGCTATGTCTTGTTTCGCAAACCGTTTTTGTGGATCTATTCGCGCGCATGGGCGTGGTTTGGAGTGTAACTGGTTGGAGTGTGCTGGTGGGAGTGTGAGCGATGCAACGTAGAAAACTGACCGATTTCACTTTGATCCTGCTAGGCGCAGCTCTGCTGCCTTGCCTGGCGTGTTCCGAGAAAACCATGGAAGTGTCAGCCGCTCCGGCGCCGTCGGGGGCATCGGCCCCGGCTCCGCCTGCAAGTATTCCGGCGATCGACAACAGCTTTACCGTTTCAGGTCCCCTGACGGTAGAACACCAGCTTGACGTGCTGGCGCAGCGCGACGGCGTGATCGCAGAATTGAAGTCAGAAGCAGGGGCCCGCGTTCAGGCCGGCGACCTGCTGGCGCAGCTGGATGACCGGCAAGTGGTTGCCGATCTCGAGGCGGCACGCGCCAAGACGCGCAGCATCGAAGCCGATCTGAAGGCCTGGGAGTCCGAAGCCAGAGTCTTGCAGTCCGACTTCGATCGTGCCCAGAAAATGTGGGACGCTCATCTGATTACCCGGGAAGCGTTCGAGCATGCGAAGTACAAGGCGGAAGCCGATCAGTTCGATGTGCAGAGGGTAAGCGAGCTGCTGCTCAACGCGAAAGAGACGCAACGTTCTCTTGAGCTTGAACTCGACAAGACTCAGATCCGCGCACCTTTTTCGGGCATAGTCGCCCGCCGTTACGTGCGGCAGGGACAACAGGTCGCCAAGGGGGACCGGCTGTTCTGGGTCACGGCCGAGGGCCCTTTGCGGATGCGGTTTACCGTCCCCGAGAAATTCGTCGGAGTGCTGAAGGTGGGCCAGCAGTTGGCCCTGACGGTCTCCGATTTTCCCGGGCAGGAACACCGAGCCAGAGTCGTGGAGTTAAGTCCGATCGTTGATCCCACCAGTGGCACCTTCGATGGCATGGTCGAAGTGATCGGCGCGCCCGGGCCGTTGCGCCCCGGCATGAACTCGACTCTGCGCATCGATACTCGTCCATGAATCTCACTCGCGCACTCGAAGTCGCTCTGCCGGAGATTCCGGCGCGCCTGATTGCGCAGACCTGCCCCCGTCTCCATCCTGATGTTGTCTTCAAGGAGCACATTGTGGATGGCCGGCCTACTGTACGGGTTTACATTCCGGGGGTGGACGCCATGTTCAACCTTGCTCCTGCGAGCTGGGAGTTGGTGCGTTTCTTCGACGGCCAGCGCAGCTTCGAACAAGTGGCTGAGGCATACACCCGGGAAACCGGGTTCTTCATTTCGCTCGATGACGTGCATGGGTTGGCGGACGATCTTGAGTCCATCGGATTCTGGTACAAGACTCCGCGTGAAAAGAACATCGCACTCATGCAGCAGACCGCGGATCAGCGCCGGAATGCGCTGAAACAGAAAAGCAAATGGGGTGACTTGGGGTTCGTGAAGTTTGAGGCGTTCAATCCCGACAGGTTTCTGGTCTGGCTCGACAAGCGAATCTCCTTTGTGTTTACGTGGTGGTTCACCCTGATTACGCTCGTTGCCTTCGGCTGCACCGCGACGATCTTCCTGTTGCACTGGAGCGAGGTAGGCCGCGATACCCTGCAGTTCTTCAGTTTTGCCAATAAGACCTGGGTGGACGTGGCCGTGTTCTGGGGCATCACCCTGGTGCTGTCGGCGGTTCATGAAGCGGCCCACGGCGTCACCTGCCGGCACTTTGGGGGCCGGGTTTCATCGATGGGTTTTGCGTTGATCTACCTGGAGCCAGCGTTTTATACCGACACGACCGAGGGTGTGGTCCTCTGCGCGCCGTTCGAGCGAGTGCTCATCTCAGCTGCGGGCGTCTGGTCAGAGCTGTACATTTGCACGGTGGCGACGGTCATTTGGTGGGGCACTCCTCCCGGAACTCCGGTTCACGATTTCGCGTACGTCGTCCTGCTAATGACGGGCATCGCGACCCTCCTGATCAACTGGAATCCGCTGATGAAACTCGATGGATACCACATTCTCTGCGACGTCATCGGCATCCTGGACCTGAAAGAAAACTCAACGGCCTACGTCTCCGCCTGGGTCAGGAGGCACGTCTGGCGGTTGCCGGTCGAAGTGCCCTATGTTCCTAAGCGGAGGCGGCTGGGCTTTGCAGTTTATGCCATCGCTTCCGGCCTCTACAGCTACACCGTGCTTTACATTGTCGCGCGGTTTGTGGGGAATGTCTTTCGCAACTTCAATCCCGAGTGGTCTTTTATTCCGGAACTTGCCACCGGAGCCTTGATTTTCCGGTCACGCATCCGTTCTTCGGTGAACCTTATGAAATTTGTATACCTGGACAAAAAGGACAGGCTTCGAATCTGGTTGACTTCGAACTGGCGACCTTGGGCGATTGCGGGAATCATCGGGTTTCTGTTTCTTCCTTTGTGGCGCCAATCGATCAGCGGACGGTTTATTCTCGAGGCCTCTGACCGAGCCGTGATCCGCGCGCAGGTAGCGGGAACCGTCGAGAAGGTTTACGCGGATGAGGGCCAGACTTTGGCCTCCGGCTCTCCTCTTGTCCAACTCCGGAATGTGCCTCTCGACGCGAAGCAGGCCCGCAGTGAAGCCGATTACAGAATGGCTCTTGCCGATGTGAACTCAGCTGAACTCCACTACGCGGGAACCGGCGCGGCGTTGCAAAAGCGTGACCAGTTTGCTCAAGAGGCTCGTATCCTGGCGTCTGAAGTGGCGACTCTTGAATTGAAGACCCCGATTTCGGGCGTCGTGACCACACCCCGCTTGTCAGACCGCGTGGGCAGCTACGTGACCGCGGGCACCGATCTGGCTGAAGTCAACGACACGCGTATCATGCGTGCGCGAATCTTTGTTTCCGAATATGAAATGTACAAGTACCGCCCCGACTCGGTTGCCCGCCTGCAGGTGGATGGCACCTTTCGCAAGTGGGATGCCGGTTCGCTGACGGTCTCACCCACATCTTCCGAGATTCCGCCTGGATTGCTCGATCTGGCAAGGTTCAAGGGGATGCGATCGCCCACCTTCTACGCGATTGATCTCCTGATAAACAACGGGGACGGGGCTTTGAAGCAGGGGATGGCAGGCACGGCCAGAATCTATGGGCGCCAACGTAGCATTGCCGGTTTTTGCTATAGGGCGATAGCAGATTTTGCCGGCCGAAGGCTGTGGTAGACAAAAGGAAAGGGCTGCAGTCCCCCGGCCGCAGCCCTTCCTAACCCGCGCTTCTCCACTACCGCTTGCGAGCGAGTTCACGCCCGGGGGAGCGCAGGAGTTTGCGAGTGCTGTCGCGACGCGCAAGCATGCGAGGCGACTCGCGGCGCGCATTGGTGCGAACTTCGCTGGTCGAGACGCCCGTTGCCGGGGTGCTAGCGACGATGGCTTTCTTGGTGGTGTTCAGCTTGCTGATCAGGGATTTCTTTTGGATGGTCACGGGGCGCTCCTTAAATTTGTTTTCGATTGGCTTCCATCAACGCTTTCCTCTACTGCACGAGCCATGCCAAACTCGCAGGATTGATGTCGAAAATTGCTAAACCTAGCAATCACAATTTCTTAGCAGCAGCGGCAGTAAATTCCGGAATCCTTCAGGAAGGTGAAAGATTATCCGGCGGTTAATAATTAACCTTCGCTCGGTTAATTTTTAACCCCTGTCGCCAGGAAAGACTAAAGCTTGAGCTTCCGGCAGAGGTACTTCATGCGTTGCTGATCGATGCTCAGCAGCGCAGCAGCGGCGGATTTCTTCCCCTCGGTCCGGCGGAGGGCGGCGCTGAGGTAGGCGATCTGGATCTTCTCCATCTCGGCGTCAAAGTCCACCCCTTCTTCAGGAATCAGGATGGCCTCCTGGCTGGCCGCGCTGGAGCGGATAAGTTGATGAGGCAGGTGCTGCGCTGTGATCACTGCTACGTCGTTCATCACCACCATGCGCTGCACCACGTTCTCCAGTTCCCGAACGTTGCCCGGCCAGGAATAGTCATCGAGGATGTGCATTACGTCCGGCTGTAGCTGCTTGCTGGGCTTCTTGTTCGCCGCACAGTAGATGCGCAGGAAGTGTTCGACCAGCAAGGGCACATCTCCATTCCTTTCGCGCAAGGGCGGCACGGAGATCGGCACTACATTGATGCGGTAATAAAGATCCTCGCGGAAGCGGCCCTTTTTCACCATGTCTTCCAGATCATCGTTGGTCGCGGTGATCAGGCGGAAATCAATTTTGCGTGATGAACGGCCTCCCAGACGCTGCACCATCCGATCTTGTAGGATGCGCAGCAACTTGCTCTGCAGGGGATGGTTCAGGGTGGTTATCTCGTCCAAAAACAAGGTGCCGCCGTGCGCGGTTTCGATCAAACCAGGCTTGGCGCCCTCCGCTCCGGTAAAGGCTCCGCGCTCGTAGCCGAATAGTTCCGACTCGATCAGGCTCTCGGGCAGGGCCGAGCAGTTCAGACAGACAAAGGGTTTGTCTTGGCGATTTCCGGACTGCACGATGGCATGGGCGACCATCTCCTTGCCTACACCGCTCTCCCCGCGCAGCAGCACGCTGGCGTTGCTGTCGGCCACGGCCTGGATCGCTCCGTAGACCTTCTGCATCACCTCACTGCCGCCAATCAGCCCGCAAAACGCTGACTTGCTTTCCACCTGGTCGATCAGCCAACGCCCTTCGAATTGCAGCGCGCGCTTCTCGATCGCTCCCAGCAGTACGCCAGGCAGCTGGCTGAAGTCCATCGTATCGAGAAAGAATTCGTCCGCGCCGGCCTGGTTCGCTTTCAGCGGTATCTCGCTGTTGGTCGACTTCGTGATCGCCACCAGTACTACGTCTTCCCGCAGCTTGCGGATTTCCTGCAGGACTTCAATGCCATCGGCCGCTCCGTCACCAATGCAGTCGAGATCGAACACGATTCCCTGCACGCCGAGGTCATGCACGGATGCCTGAATCTGGTCTTCCGTGCTCGCGACCACGGTTTTGAAGGAAGGCGCAAGGTAGCGGCCGATGTCAGGAAGGAATGTTTCCTTCACTGTGATGATCGCTATCGAATATTGTTCGGCTCTAGGTAGGTTCGCGTACTGACGAAGGGATGAACCCATGATTGGCGCTCAGGTACGCGATTATAGGTGAATTTTTCACCCATGGGAACCGCTAAAAACACCCTCCTTGATATCTCGGTTCGAATGCGAGGCGGTCGTCCCCACACTATTTGTCGGCGGTTCGTGATGGCGGGGGCAGATAGCCCAAACTGCAGGTTCTGATGATGTTTTGCTTGACTTTGCGGTCGTCGGGAGTATCGTAAGTGCGTTCAGCTCGGCCCCGAGCCTGCTCGGCTATTGAGGTTCGACTGAACCGGCCACGGCTCCGAGTCCAAAGAGTGCGTCCCGTCCCCTACAGATTGCTAACAAAAGGAGGCCAGTCATGGCCGCAAACCCTATTCCAATCTCAGAGTTGACTCTGGAAACGCTAAGAACGCCCGAGGAGACCATTGTCCACTGCACCGGCAAAATCACGTCGAGCACCACTGCCCTGCTGCAAAGCACGGTCCGTGCTCTCATCCCGGAGACCGAAAGCGTCGTCCTCGACCTGACCGACGTCAGCTACATGGACAGCTCTGGCCTGGGCGCTATCGTCGGTCTGTACTTCTCGGCTAAGAGGCAACACTGCGTCCTGAAACTAATCAATCTGAACCAACGCCTGAAGGAACTGTTCCGCCTGACAAAATTGGCGTCAGTGTTCGAGGGCCACGACGACTACCTTGGCTATACCCCTGATTAGTTGTTCCGGGCTAGTGCTACTTCGAGGGTCGGTTGAACTTCCGTCTCATAAACGAGGCCCCAGCTTTATTGGTGCAGCACAGGCCAGGTGAGGTCGGCGCATGCGTTGCGGGTTTCGAGGACAATGCCGACTAACTAAGGACCCTATCTGGTACCAGCCTAAATACTCACAGAGTCTTGTCTTGACAAATCTTCACACCCGGTACAGAATGCTAGGCCGGAAAGAGTTACCCAGCTCGAACAGCCCGTCCATCCTTGTGTTCAGCGCGATGAGTGTGGAACGTCTTGAGTGCGAATGCGGGCTGGGAGCATGCGAGTCGTCACAAGGTTTGGTTTCGAAGTAAGCGGTAGATAGTTCAGAAAGCGCGTCCCCCCCCAACTCGCTGCCTGGATGGGCTCGAGATTCACAAGAAAAACTGGCGAATGGAGTTCAGCATCTGTCTTGCGAACTGGCACAGCAGGAACGTGATGAACTGAAATCGCCGCGATCAAATTTCTTGGACCCTCAAGGACCAAGCTGTGTCGGGACCACGCCGTAAGGGTCCGACGAAGATGTGCAAGTCCGAAAGTACGACTGGGAAAACCAGCGCGCGGTTCAACGGTTAAGGAGAATTTATGAAGCTTGGAATCACGAAGTTCGTCATTGTGGCCGCGATCGCGGTCCTGGCAGTTGTTTCGGGGAGCACAGCCGCTTGGGCGGCGGAGGTAGCGACGCCGTGTCCCGCATCGCCAAACTACACTCCGGATTTCAGTTCCGAGCCGGCGCCACCGGCAACACCAACTTGCTTAACCGTGAACGGCGCCGCGGCGCTCGCCCCGCCAGCCTCCTCCACGACACCGCCCGTCGGGACGCCAAATCCGGCGCAGGCTGCGCCGTCCGGCGTGAACCAGGTGCTGCGGCTGACGCCAAATTCAACCTTCGTCGCGGGATCTGCCTGGTTCAACAATCAGCAGCCGGTGACAGCTGCATTCTCCACCACGTTTACGTTTCAGTTGAGTGACACCATAGGCACGCCCGGCGATGGAATCGCTTTTGTGATTCAAGGTTCGTCTGCAAGCGCCCTAGACCCCGACATTGGGGGAACAGACGGTTGCAGCCTCGGATACGGTGACGATCCCGATAACACTGGCTGTACGTCCATGACTGGCGGTATCCTAAACAGTCTGGCGATCGAGTTCGATACCTTCCAGAACACCGATGATCCGAACGCCAACCATGTTGCGATTCAGAGCTGCGGCACGGTTGCGAACAGCTCGGATAACCTGGAGGGCGGTGTGGCGGGCGATCCTTCCCCCTGCAATATCGCGTTAAATACTCTCCCGCCTACAGTAGTAAGTCCGGTTACCGGCCGGCCGATCAACCTGGCCGACGGAACCATCCACACAGTGACGATTACCTATACGCCGTCTACCCTGACGACCTGTGGCCCCATTCCCAGCGGGCCGCAAGCCACGCACGGCTCGCAGCCCGGGACTGCCGGGGACTGCAGCAGCATCGATGTGGTCCTGGATGGCCTTGATTTGTTTCCCGGCGGCGTCTTGGTTGACTTGAGCACTTTGCTGTCTTTACCTAATAACACCGCCTTCGTAGGGTTCACGGGGGCAACAGGGGGGGCTGACGAATTCAACGACATCCTGAGCTGGACGTTCGGAACTCTGCAGGGCACACCAATTTCGACTACGCCCACCCCCGCCCAGCTGAATCAGACCTTTGTCATCAACCCCACTACCGGTCTGCAATGGAATTTTAATTTTAACTATCTTGATGCAGCCGGTGATGGCATTACGGTGCAGTCGGGCACAACCCCGTTCGTGAGCAGCTTGGTGGTAACGCCGACAGATTGGACAAATATCGCGAATGGCACGCAGATGGCTGATACCACTTGCCTGCTGGCTTCGGCCACGGGGCAATCGTGCGCCGTCAATACCCTCGCGTGCACGACCGCTGCAAGTTCGACCCCAGCGGGCGAGAACTGCCCGATATCAACCGCAAGGAACATCTTGTTCACTCAGCAGATCGACCTCGTTCAAAATCAGACAAATGTATCGGCTGGCACTCTCACCATACCGTCGGGTTCCGCTCCTGGACTGGCCATGTTGCCCGACGTTGTACCGCCGGGCCCGCAGTGTAATTACCCCGGCGCGTTGGCAGGGCAGCTCTGCCCGCAAAACATAATGACCCAGCTCGTAGACGGCTCGCCGAAGGGCGGCGGGACGGCTTCGCTCCCGAACTCCACTTACGTGCTCTTCTGCTGCGAGCCTGAGCGGACGACCGCGGCCACGATTCCTCTCTGGAGCAATCTAGCCACGGGCGGTGTGCCGGTACGGTTTAACAGCGCGCCACCTCTCACCCCGGTCCCTAATCCCAATAACTTCCAAGCAGCTCAGGGTGCTTCTGTGGTCGTCGGTGCTGAGCTTCGCAGTCTCGATCCGCTGGATACCACATATCCATTGCCAGGTGAGGTGACTTTGAACGCGTACAATGGCAATCCCATCCCGCCATGTCCTGCTCTCGGCGCGTCCCCAACGCCATGGTCAACCCAGGCTTCCGCGGCGTTCACGGTGAACGGATCGATCAACAGCTACATCAATAGCTTCACCCCCGGAACCGCAACCACGGCTCCATCGGCAACTACTGCTGCTCTGACCGAAGGCGCTTACAACGCTCACTTCTACTCGGTGGACTGCGATAACTTCGAGGAGCTGGTTTACCCGGCGTCCATCAACGTAGCTCCCGGTCCAGCCACTACGAACGTGGTGACTTTCAAGACCGTGCCTTTCAACGTCGATACGACTCCGCCGGCCGTGACGTCTATTACTCTCAGTCAGCCGAGCGGCTATGTCGACCAGGGCGCACCCTTAACGGCCACAGTTGTGTGCACGGACCCCACTAGCCATACGGTCTTCTCAGGGATTGGCCAGTGCGGGTCGCAAGGCTCGCCCCAGGCGTTTGTTGGAAATCAGC
>Ga0307476_10000154_pt1 | contig 66752 bp, 54 predicted proteins | sample atmos_gasesECM2C_2_FD_203314 | JGI IMG/M metagenome (GOLD analysis project Ga0307476, IMG submission 203314) | Hardwood forest soil microbial communities from Morgan-Monroe State Forest, Indiana, United States - atmos_gasesECM2C_05 | ecosystem: Environmental > Terrestrial > Soil > Temperate... | reverse complement strand
CCATCACATGCAGCCCAGCAAACGCATCCTCCGCATAAAACACCGCGTTCGCATATTCCCGCCGCAAATCGTCTTCTACATACTTCCGCGTCAAAGCCGCCCCGCCGCAAATCACCGGAAACTCCAGTTTCTGCCGCTGCAAGTCCTGGATCACATACTTCATCTCCAAAGTCGACTTCACCAGCAGCCCGCTCAACCCAATCGCATCCGCCCCATGCTCCTGCGCTGCGCTGATAATCTTGTCCCCCGGCTGCTTGATCCCCAGGTTCACCACCTTGAAGCCGTTATTCGACAAAATAATGTCCACCAGATTCTTTCCAATGTCGTGAACATCGCCCTTCACAGTCGCCAGCACAATCGTGCCTTTCTGCGACCCGCCTTCCTTCTTCTCCATCTTTGGCTCCAGATAAGCCACCGCCTGCTTCATCACCCCAGCCGAATCGAGAACCGAAGGCAACTGCATCTTGCGCGCGCCAAACAGGTCACCAACCGTCTTCATCCCGTCGAGCAAAACGGTATTAATCAGTTCCAGCGCCGAGTAAGATCCAAGCGCCTCTTCCAGCAACTCCTCCAAAGACTTCTTACGCGAACCCTCACCCACGGATTTCTCGCCGTTAATGATGGCAAACTTCAGCTTGTCCTCCACCGACAGCGTATCCACGTGCGCAGTAGTAGAAGCCGCCGGCTTGCCCTTCAGCCCGGCAAAGTGGTTCATGTATTTCTGCAGCGGATCCCCATCCGACTCATCCCGGAAAATCAGCTTCCGCGCCAGATCCACTTCTTCCTGCGGAATCTTGTACAGCGGATAAATCTTCGTGTAATTCACGATGGCCATATCCAGCCCATGGCCCACCGCTTCATGCATGAACACCGAATTCAAAACCCGCCGCGGATAAGCATCCAGCCCAAACGAAATATTGCTGACTCCCAGAATCGTCTTTACGTTAGGCAATTCCTTCTTGATCCGCTCGACCGCCTTCAAGGTCTCAATCCCCGCGCTCCGGTACTCATCCTGCCCGGTAGAAATCGGCAAAGTCAGCGCATCAAAAATCAGGTCCGTCCCGTCCAGCCCATATTTCTTGGTAGCCAGATCGAAAATCCGGTGCGCGATCGCAGCCTTCTTCTCCGCCGTAAGCGCCATCCCGTCTTCATCAATGGTCAGCGCAATCACGGCCGCCCCATATCGCTTCGCCATCGGCAGCACCAGCGAAGTCCGCTTCTCCCCATCCTCCAGATTGATCGAGTTGATAATCGCCCGCCCCGGAATCCGCTTCAAAGCCTCTTCCACCACATCCGCCTCGGTAGAATCCACCAGAATCGGTGCTGGAACCCGCGTAGCAATCCTCTCCAGAATCGAAGAAACGTACCCCTTCTCATCCTCGCCCACAATCGCGCAGCACAAATCGAGCATGTGCGAGCCGTCGTTCACCAGCTTCTTAGCCAGCGCGAGAATGTCGTCATATTTCTTCGCCCGAACCAGATTCCGGAAATGCTCGACCCGCGTAGTCGTATTCATTTCCTCAGCAACGATCAAGGGCTTCGGCTCCAGATCAAGCGGAACGGAAGTGTAAGCGCTGGAAGCCGCTCCCACGCGCTCCACCTCACGCTTAGCCGGTTCCACCCCAGAAACCGCATCCACCACGGCCTTCAAATGCGCCGGCGTAGTTCCGCAGCACCCACCCACAACCCGCACACCGTAATCCACCACAAAATGCTTGTGATACTCCGCCAGTTCGTCGGGGCTCAGCTTGTAAACCGCATGCCCGCCTTCGTTATGCGGCAACCCGGCATTCGGCAGAACCGAAATCTGCTTCGTAGAATTCAGCGCCAGATAACGAACCGCATCATTCATCTCCTTAGGCCCGGTAGCACAATTCAGCCCAAGGATGTCGATATCAAACGGATCCAGCGCCGTCTGTGCCGCACCAATCTCGGTGCCAAGCAGCATGGTGCCGCTGTCCTGCAACGTCACCTGCACGGTAACCGGCAGCCGCTTGCCCGCTTTCCGCATTGCCTCGAGCACGCCGATGGTCGCAATCTTCGCCTGCAACAGATCCTGGCAAGTCTCAATCAGCAGCACATCCACCCCGCCCTCGATCAGCGCCGCCGCCTGCTCCTCATAAGCCTCCGCCATCGCCTCAAATCCAATGTGCCCCAGCGAAGGCAGTTTCGTAGTAGGCCCCATCGACCCCGCCACAAACCGCGGCCGCTCCTTAGTCGAAAACTGCTGCGCCACTTCACGCGCCAACTGGGCCGCCTTCACATTGATCTCGTGGACCCGGTCCGGCAGCTCAAACTCAGTAAGAACAATCCGCGACCCGCCAAACGTGTTGGTCTCAACAATGTCGCAGCCAGCTTTGAAGAAGTCCGCATGAATATCCCGAATAATGTCAGGACGGCTAAGCACCAGAATCTCGCTGCAGTTCTCCTTACCCCAGTAATCATCCAGAGTAGGATTCCGCGCCTGGATATTAGTCCCCATAGCGCCGTCATAAACCACAACGCGCTCCCGAACGGTCTGTAAAAAGTCACTCATGCTGAAGCTCTCAAGCCTTAGCTCGATCCGTGTGAATCCGTGAAAATCGGTGGCAAAAATATGTTTGAGTATGCACAAACGCCGGCCCCGAGGACCGGCGTGTCATCGATATCGAAACTCGGAAACCCTAACTCCCCGCCACCATCTGCGCCGGAGCCCCGCCGTCCACATCGGCCTGATTAAATATGACGTTCTCTCCCATATGCGCTGGCCGGGGCGCCAGCATCTGCTCTTTGCGGTAAACCAGATTGCTGGCATTAAACGTAGCCAGCTCAAACCCATGCCCATGCGTAATCGCATCAGTAGGGCAAGCCTCCACACAATACCCGCAAAAGATACATCGATTGTAATCGATGTTGTAGACTTTGGCGTAGCGTTCGGCGCCGCTTACGCGGTGTTCGGCGGTGTTGTCGGCGGCTTCGATGTAGATGCAATTCGAGGGACAGTTGGCGGCGCAAAGGAAGCAGGCTACGCACTTTTCCAGTCCGTTTTCGTCGCGCTGCAGCACGTGGGCGCCACGGAAGCGGGCTTCGAACTTCGCTCCCTTGAGCGGTCCTTTGCCGTCGGGATAATTTTCTACCGTCGTGGGCTGGAACATCTCCATGAAGGTGATGCTCATGCCTTTGGCGATGGCGGCGATGTTTTTCAGGACCGGCATACCTTTCTAGTATACCGTAGGAGTGCCGGGTACCGAGTACCCAGCACCGGGGACCGGCGCCGTTCGACCGAGTTGTGAGCGCTGTTCTTTGCCATGCATCCAGATGGGTGCCCGAAGTAACTTTGCTCTGCTAGCATCTCTTTCGGAGGCCACATGGGTGCTATGCGCCAATGGTGTACTTCAGCCGCTCTCTTTTTTTTCTTGATACCCTTTGTCCGCGCCCAGCAAACCCCCGACAGCCTGCTGAAAATTGACGAGCCCAACGTCCGCTTTCATCTCCTCCCCAAGCCCGAACTGGAGCTGCCTGTAATTAATCTCTCGCGCCGGCGATTGGAAGGAACGTTCCTTCTGGAACTGGTTCATTCGGATGATCAGGTTCACTCGACCATGAAGGGGACGTTTCAAGAAGAACCTGGTACCACCGTGGAAAAGCTACTGTGGGACGCTAAAGCCCTGCCAACCATAACGCCCTCGGAGTTGGGGTGGTACCGCCTGCGGTACACGTTCACTCCTTCCGTCAACGGCGTGGATTCGGCGCCAGTCCGTGGAGTGCTTCAGTTGGGGCGTTTAATCCCCGATGCATTTGAACTGCGATTGACCAGCGCCGAGACAGTTGGATTCGGAGCAAAGTATCCGTTGCGAGCACGGGTCGATAACCCAAACACAGGTGAGCCGATCGCGGGCGTCCCGGTCGACTTCAGGATCGATGTCGGTGACGACGATGACGATCAACCAACGATGCATAAGAAGGTGCTCACCAACCGCTCGGGGTATGCGGTCGTGGAATTTAACCTTCCCAAGGCCTCTTCGGCTTTTGATGGGAAAGCGATCGCAACTGCAACTCTTGGCGATTTCAGCGAAGAGGAATCGATCGACATCAAGTTCCCCGACACTGTCCAGTTGACGGTCACTACCGACAAGCCGCTGTATCAGCCGGGGCAAACCGTTCACCTGCGCGTGCTCGCGTTTGGCCCCGACCATCGGGCGCTCGCGAATGTTCCGGTCAAAGTCGCCCTTGAAGACGATCAGGGACAAACTCAATTTGAAGATACGTTGAACACCTCGAAGTTCGGGGTGGCGGAGGCCGACTGGGAAATTCCGCAGAAGCTGCAACTAGGCGACATCTCCATCACAGCCGAAGTGCAGAGTGACCGATACTCGAGTCAGGAGTTTCAGTCGAAGATCCGCATCAGCCGTTATGAACTGCCCACTTACACGGTGAAGGTTACTCCTGACCGCGCATACTACCTTCCCGGTCAGAATGCCAATGTGGAAGTTCGGGCCGACTACCTTTTTGGCAAGCCAGTCCAGCGCGCCAAGGTGAGGGTTGTTCGCCAGGAAAACCGGCGCTGGGATTCCGAAAAGCAAGAGTGGGTGGCCGACGAGTCGCAGGCTTTGGAAGGGGAACTGGATTCCGGTGGCAAGTTCACTGCGCATGTGGACCTTACCGGGGATTTTCACGACTTCAAGGAGTACTCTTACCAGCGCTTCGAGGACCTGAACCTGGCCGCCTACGTTACCGATCTTTCAAGCAAGCGCACGGAACAACGCCGATTCAAATTGCGACTGAGCGCGCAACCGATTCACCTCTACCTCTCGACTGCGGGAACGATTACGGCGGATGCTCCGTTCGTGGTGTATGTAACCAGTTCTTACGCCGATGGAACTGCCGCTTCGGTTGACGGCGTGGTCGAAGGCGCACGGTCCGACAGCGTCAGCCAATTCGGCGAAGAACCCAGTATTTCCGACCGCGTGCCGTTGGGTAAATTCCATACCAATCATTATGGAGTAGGACGTGTTGAACTTCAGCCCCTACCGAAAGACCTGCTCACTGCGGTTAGCGTTCGCGGCTATCAAGATTGGAATTCGCGTCCTTGGACACGCTCGTCGTCTGAGTATCGCGACTATGACAATTCTGACCAGCAGAGCAGCCGGAGCAATGCGCTTATTCTCTTGCGAGGGGCTGATGCCGCGGGCAATGCGGGCCACTACGGCGAACAAGTCACGATATTCTTCAGCCTTGATTACGTCAGGGTAAAGACGGACCATGTTCTTTACCGGCCATCCGATCCAATCCTGATCAATGTACGTTCAAACGCCAACGTGAAGGAACTGATCGTCGACGTCTTCGCGGAGAGCGGGTTAGTCGTTTCGGAAGTTGTGCATCTTAAACATAGGCAGGCAGAACTGACCGTGCCGTACGATGCGCGGTTCCGCGGCGCGCTAACCATTGTGGCCTATGCGATGACCGGTGCCGGCGACCAGAATCGTGCCCTTTCAGGTACGATCTACGTCATTTATCCAGCTCGCCAGGAGCTGCAAGTGGCGTTGCACATGGCGCGCACGACCTTGCGTCCCGGGGAAACCGCGAATGCGGACCTGCACGTCCTGACGCCCGAAGGAAGTGCCGCCGAGAGCGCCCTGGGGGTATTAGTTTTTGACAAGGCCGTAGCTGAGCGTGTGCGAACCGATGAAGAATTCGGCCGCGAGTATGGCTTCTCGGTTTACGACTATGCGCCTTATTACTATTTAAACTTGGCCGGCATCACCTATCGCGACTTGCTCAATCTTGATTCGAGTAAACCTTTTCCTGAAGGACTCGATCTTGTTGCCGAGGAGATCTTGAGTTCGGGATATCGAGCCTGGCGAAGTGATTTGTCGATCGCCGGGGGTGCTTCGGACTACGGCCGCGAGGCGGCCTCTCACTTCGGCGCCGTGCTTGAGGACAGTACGCAGCTATTAAAGGGAGCTCTGGATGAGGTTTATCAGACCAGGATGTCGTATCCGAAGAACGAGAGCGAACTTCGGTCTGAGCTCGGCGATTGCGGGGTTGATCTAGACCGCGTAGTTGATCCATGGGGTATTCCTTATCGGAGAGTATTTTCTGCGTCAGGCCAATACGACGTACTGTCTCTTTTCAGCGCAGGCGTCGACAAGACTCCCAATACCAAGGACGACTTTCTGGCTTTGAGTTTTGGCTGGCCGTACTTTCATCTGACGGGCGTCGCGATCGACAATGCTGTGCATGCATTTTACGAGAGCACGGGAAAGTATATTCGCGACTACACGACGCTTCGAGAGGAGATGAAGAAGAAGAACGTCGATCTGGATACGCTCCGCGATCCTTGGGGACACGCTTACGCCTATCATTTCGAAACTACGGGCGCGTTCTTTGAGATTCGCGTTGACAGCGCCGGTCCGGACGGCGAATTCGACACCAAAGCGAAACCTTCCCTGGATGACGTTCACGAATGGAGCTCGTCGATCCACTATTTCCAACAAGAGACCATGGACCTGCAGCGCGCGCTGGGCGAGCATTTTGCGCAAACGGGAAAGTTTCCCCAGAGTGCGGACGAAATGAAGACGATTCTGCAGGCTGCGAAGTTGACTCCTGAGCGCCTGCTCGATCCGTGGGGCCATCCCTACCGCTTTACGTTCAGCACACGCAGCCGTTATTGGGACCGCGTGAACACGCAAAGCATCTCGGTGTATGGCGAGCAACCGCGCCGGACGACTGAGGTAACGCCGGTTACGCAACAGTTGGCGTACCTCCAGGTGGTCAGCAACGGCCCAGACAACGACGCCAATGGCGGCTTTCCAGTGGCGGAATTCAGCCGCGTGATCGCCGAACAAAGCAGCAAAGATATCAGGGTAATGCCAACTCCGAAGGAACCTCCGCGGACTGGAGGGCATGGCGGCATCATTGGCGTGGTCACTGATCCATCCGGCGCGGTGATTGCAAAAACTACGGTGACTGCGGAGGCGGACAATGGCATGCAATTCACCGAATACACGGATAGCAGCGGCCGGTATACGTTCTCGAATATCCCCACAGGGATTTATCGCCTGGATTTTGCTGCCACCGGGTTCCGAGTGCGGGTGGTGATGAGAGTTCCTGTCCAGCAGTCGGGAACAACCCAAGTCGATGTAAGTCTCGACGTCGGAGGCAGCTCCGAAGAAGTGATGGTTACAGCTGAAGCGTCATCGCTGCAAACAGACACAGCATCCGTCGGCCAGAAAGTAGTTGGGGCGGCACCGCCTGCCAAGGCGCCGCCTGAAAAGCAGCTGTTTACGCCTCGATTGCGCCAGTATTTCCCTGAGACTCTGCTCTGGCTGCCAGAAGTGATCACAGATAAACAAGGACACACCCGCATCAGCTTCCCGATGGCGGACAACATCACTGCGTGGAAAATGTCGGTGATTGCTTCCACCGAGGCTGGGCGGATCGGAGTAGCGGAAAAGGAACTGCGGACGTTCCAGCCGTTGTTTCTGGAACACGACCCACCAAAAATACTCACCGAAGGCGATCGCATCCATTTGCCCGTGGTTATCCGGAATTACTCCGCGAAGTCCCAATCGCTGGAAACAGAGTTAAAACCGGAGCCATGGTTTTCGGCGCTGTCGCCCCCGCGGCAAAGCTTGACGGTGGCCGCCAACAGCGACGCCAGCACGATCTTCTCCTTTCGTGCAGATCACAGTGTGCGAAAGGGAAAGCAGCGAGTGACCGCACACAACTCTGAAACTGGAGACGCGGTCGAACGTGAAGTGCTGGTTCATCCTGACGGCCAGGAAATTTCCTCCAGCGTGGCACAGGTGTTAGCGGGGCCAAACAATTCCCTGGAGATCGAGGTTCCGGACGACGCCATCCCCGCTTCGATCGATGCTGAGTTGCGCCTTTACCCCAATCTCATTGCGCACGTTCTCGATGCGATGCACGGGATTGGCCAACGTCCCACAGGATGCGCTGAGCAGATTACCTCTCTGGCCTATGTGAGTCTGATGGGATTGCAAGTTCTGGCAAAGGCAAACCGCAGCAACGATCCTTCCAATCCTCGGGCTCAGTTGGCCGTAACCGCCAAGAAGGCGGTGCAGGATGCTTACCTCCAACTTGTGGATCTTCAGCAGTCCGACGGCGGGTTTCCGTACTGGCAGCGTAAGGTTTCGGATCTGGCGCTCAGCGCGTACGTCCTGCGATTCCTGGAAGGTGCAAGCGAGTTTATCGATGTCGATCGCAGTGTGATCAACCGCGCGGCGGCTTACATTGTTGGACATCAAAGCAAGACAGGAGCGTGGACGCACCGCGGGGGACAGGAAAAAGATGTTGAAGATTTGAACCTCACGGCATACATGACGCGCACTCTGGCTCCTGCAGTTGGGGCGAAAAGCACAATCAAAGCCGCAAGCAACGATCAGCAAGACATCAAGGGCCTTCAGGCTGTTGAAGCCTCATTCAAGCTAGGGATGAATTATCTCGAAGATCAAATCGATTCGTGGAAAGACCCGTACCTGGTGGGAAATTACGCCATTGCCGCTTCTGCCTCAAACAAGAGCGAATATGTTTCTCGGGCTCGAGCTCTGCTGAGCAGCCTGGCGCATCGGGAAGGGAACGCCACATATTGGAATTTGGAAGCGAATACTTCGCCCTTCTATGGCTGGGGAAACACTGGCCGGCTTGAGACCACTGCTCTCGCGGTCGAAGCGCTGGCCAAGCTGGAAGAAAAACAGCCGGATGCCGACACAGCCCAGCAGGTTAGTCGAGGACTTCAGTATCTGCTTGGCCATCGAGATCGTTATTCGGTCTGGTATTCCACGCAAGCCACGGAGAATGTGATCGAGGCGATGATCGCCGCCATGCCCGCAGGAGATGAAACCGCAGGTCCCTCGAAAGCCGACGTTGTCGTGAACGGGCACAGTGTTTCCACCATGCAACTGCGGGAAGGGAGCGCCATCGTTGGTCCCGCGACGCTGGAACTCGCACAGTACCTGCACCCCGGCCATAACACCGTGCAAGTAGTTCGCGGCGCGAACTCATCGGCAATGAACGCGTTGGTCATCACGTCGCACTACATTCCATGGAAGGAATCTCGTTCGACTGCGGGCGAAAACTTTATTTCCGGCGATACCCGCGCGCTCCGCCTGAAAGTGGAATACGACCACACCGATCCGAGGCCGGATGAAGCGGTGAAATGCCACGTGGAAACCGAGCGTATAGGGTTTCGCGGCTATGGGATGATGCTCGCAGAAATCGGAATGCCTCCGGGCTCGGAGGTAGACCGGGAATCGCTGGAGACGGCAAGGGGAACGGGATCGATCCAAGGCTATGAAGTGCAACCGGACCGCGTTGTTTTCTATGTCTGGCCCGAGGCGAGGGGATCCGGGTTCGAATTCCAGTTCCGTCTGCGTTACGGTATGGAGGCTCTGACAGCGCCGTCTCTGCTCTACGATTATTACAACCCGGAGGCGAACGCTACGGTGGTTCCCGTGCGGTTTGTCTCGCACTGAGTCAAGAAAACGGCGGCGCGGGCCTTTCGGTCTGCGCCGCTCATGTTTGTAGACAGAAACCGGGATCATCCGAGCAATGAGAAAACTCGCGGCACGTGGAGCGAGCGCTAGTGCCTGTCGTGATCTCGATCATCGGCATGAGAGTGGCGCCAGTTCCAGTACTGCGATTGCTCCTTCTTGTTCGCTCTGGCGTATTCGTGAGGACTTCTGTGGTTCTCGGTGAGGTATACGCCCCAAGCGCGATTTTCGTTGTCGTCCCAATTGTGATAATCCTTGTGGTTTTTGTCGTAGACCCGGACCTGAACGCCGGCCTCTTGAGGAGCGGGTGTGGCCAGCATTGATACCGGTGCCGCAACGGCAGCGGTAAGGAATAGCGCAGCGAGGTAATGATGTGGTCGGTGCATGTGATCTCCAAGGACCGGAATGGCCGCCCAGGAACGCGGCAGCCATGAGTGTGCGCTGAGAGTGAAGTGGATTAATGTCTCATATAGCTCACGTTTAGTGGTTCTAATCTAAAGTGGACCCAGCGTTACTGCGGAGGACGAGGTTTTGCTCGTGTGCTGAGCATCGCTTCCACCGGAATCACAAACCACGCATCGGCATTGGGCGAAGCTTTGTTTGCATGGGGATCCTCGGAGCCGGAGGTTGGGGAAGTATTGGGAGGCCTGGGGGGTGATGACGATGCGGTGGCCGGAGAGTGGGTAGCGCCTTCGCAGCGGCGTTTAGGGAACCCCACCCTTGCAAAGAACGCGAGGGTGGGGCGCTCCCTCCCCCCGGAGGGAGCAAGTTCCATCACGGTCGAGTGATACTGAGTTGTTCGCGTCGCAGCCAAAGCCAAGCGTCATGCCGTGAGCGGAATAGGGCTCAAGAACGTCTTGCGGCGTAACACTTGCATGGCCTTTATCTGCTCCATTCGAGGCGCGATGCTTCACCCAGTGCGCCTTTATCACTGGCCGTGCCCGGACGTCCGCTTCAGTGCCTCTTTGCCATCCTATTCGGGTTCCCTGGGAAGCCGAACGACCCCGTGGATCGGCTGCGGTCCGAAATGATTTGTTGCCGGTGATGGGCCGGTCGAGAGATTGGTAAACACCAGCGTGATGTTCGAAATCTCGAGGTCCGGGCCGCCGCCAAGGCAGACCTGTAGCGGCACTGGCCCGGTAAAGGGAGATCCTCCATTTCCCGCTACATCCGCCATTCCGTTCACTTCCAGAACCCAAGTGTAGGTAGGGAAGGGAGTGATGCCGGGTGGGCAATCGGTTTGAGGCGGGTTCCAAACTAGCGTCGCGCCCTTCATCGTTATGTGGTGCGTGTGCTGGTGTCGGGAGTCGGTGCTGAACCCCATGCCGGATCCTAAATCGGAAAACTCCATCGTCAGGGATGCTGAAAAATCTGCCTTTCCGAACGGTTTCAGGCTTAAGGACCACGGGCCGCGGAGTTCCCACGGACCGGCTGTCGGGTTGGCTGATAGTGGATAGTCATTGATCACGCCACGGTAGTGCCTGCCTGGCCAATCTTGCGCCGCCGCAGTTGCCGCTAGCGCGAGCACGAGGACCCACGCCCCTATCGAGCAGAAGAAAGTTTTGCTGTGCATAGTTGCCTCCAGAGATTTTGAGAACACTGCTTCGTTGTCGAGCTTTTACAGGCGGTCCGAGAGTCGCTTGCCATCCTCTTCCCGGCTCTACCTCCTATAACGAGAACTGACGACAAAAACTGTAATGTTCCCGAGAAAAAACTTGCCGGTGGAGAGTGAACGTGGGGGAACTCATTGTGTGGAAAGGGCCATCCAGCTGTGCTACTCTTTGGGACCAGTCAGGGCGCTGTAGGCTTCCTGCGAGGGGTCAATGGGACCACCCTCAGTTCACGAGGTCACTCAATTATTGCGGGCCTGGAGTGCCGGGGATGAAGAAGCGTTGGATCGGTTGACGCCTCTGGTCTACCGGGAGTTGCACCGAGCGGCCCAGCGTTATATGGCCCGGCAACAACCCGACCATACTCTGCAAACGACAGCGTTAGTCAATGAGGTTTACCTTCGGCTGGTCGCCTTCAAGGAAGTAAGCTGGGCGGACCGGGCTCACTTCTTCGCCGTCTGTGCCCAACTGATGCGTCGCATCCTTACTGACTGGGCCCGCGGCCAACAATATCTGAAGCGGGGCAAGGGAGCTCAGCATGTCTGTTTTGACGAGGCGTTGGTCGTATCCCCTGAGCGCGGTGCCGACCTGGTCGCATTGGACGAGGCCTTAAAAGCTCTTTCCGAGGTTAACTCCAGGAGAAGTCAGGTTGTGGAGTTGCGATTTTACGGTGGCCTGAGTGTGGAAGAAACGGCTGGAGTGCTGAAGGTTTCACCTGAAACGGTGATGCGGGATTGGAAGCTGGCCAAACTGTGGCTGCTGCGGGAAATGAGTGGAGGCAAGCGGGTTGGAGCCTGAGAATCAATCCCGAGTGGAGCAGTTGGTGCAGGAGGCTTTAGAGCTTGCGGAGGAGCAGCGGCCCGAGTTCCTGGAGCGGCGATGTGCTGGGGACGAGCATCTGCGCGCCGAAGTAGAGTCCTTGCTGGCGTTCGAGAAGGATGCTCACAGCTTCATGGACGCATCTGCCTTGCAAGTAGCAGCCAAGGCGTTGGCGAAGGAGGATTCTCCGGCGCGAGCTCCAGAAGAAAGAGATGATCGGGCCTTGGAAGGCAAGACCATCGCGCACTACCGTGTCGTGTCAAAACTCGGCAGCGGGGGCATGGGCGTGGTGTACAAGGCGGAGGACACCCGTCTGCACCGTTTTGTCGCGCTGAAATTTCTTCCTGAAAACGTTAGCGATGATGCGCAGGCACTCGCCCGGTTCCGGCGGGAGGCGCAGGCTGTCTCGGCTCTGAACCACCCGAACATCTGTACCCTGTATGACATTGGGGAAGTAGACGGACGGGCGTATATCGCGTTGGAGTACCTGGAAGGCACGGCGCTAAATCTGCTGATCGCGGGTCGGCCCATGGAGCTTGACACTCTGCTGACACTGGCGATTGAGATTGCTGATGGGCTGGGGGCGGCGCATGGGAAAGGAGTGGTGCATCGCGATATCAAGCCGGCAAATATCTTCGTGACCGAACACGGACACGCCAAGATACTGGATTTTGGTCTGGCGAAAGTGTCAGTCACGCACCACCCGGAGCAGGAAACGCTTGCGGAATCCCACACACCCATGAAGACCAAGCCGGGTACGGCGATGGGGACGGTGGCCTATATGTCTCCGGAGCAGGCGCGGGCCAAGGAGTTGGATAGCCGGACGGATTTGTTTTCGTTCGGGGCGGTGCTGTACGAGATGGCGACGGGAAGGCAGCCGTTTCGGGGGGAAAGCGAAGCGACAATCTACGACGCGATCTTGAATCGGGATCCAGTATCGCCAGCAGAGTTGAATCGCAAGCTTCCGGTGAAAGTCGAAGAGATCATCCACAAAGCACTGGAGAAAGACCGGCAGCTGCGTTATCAGAACGCTACAGATGTTCGCACCGACTTGCAGCGGCTGAAACGTGACACCGATTCCAGCATTTCGCGAGCAACTCCCTCCACGGTGTCCGCGCCGAAGCGTTACACCTGGGTGCTGTGGACTCTTATGGCGTTGCTGGTAGCGGGATTGGGGGGGTGGTTTGCCGCCAATCGCGGCCGCGCAGCGGTGCGAAATCCACTTTCCAGTGCTCAATTCACACGGCTTGCCAACTTCAATGGAGCCAAAAGCGATCCTGCTGTTTCGCCGGATGGAAACTTCGCTGCGTTTATTTCCAATCGGAGTGGCGCCTTCGACATCTGGCTGATGCAAACGAACGGGAGCAACCTGACAAATCTTACCCAGGGCCGACTCGGGGATGCGCGTGCGCCGCTGCGGGCGGTTGGATTCTCCGGCGACGGATTAGAAGTGTGGAGCGCGGGAACCGAAGGCAGGGCGGGAACCGAAGGCAAGAGGCTGACGCTGTGGCCGCTGATTGGCGGCGCGCCACACAATTTTCCAGATGAAAGAGCTGCCGAAGTTGCCTGGTCTCCGGATCATACTCGGCTGGTCTATCACACCTGGCAAGCAGGTGACCCGACATTTGTGGCGGATAACTACGGCGGCAATTCACGCCTGATCCTGCAAAACGATCCCGGATTACACAACCACTATCAAGTCTGGTCGAAGGACGGGCGCTGGATTTACTTTGTACGAGGCCGACCCGCCACCCGTGAGATGGACCTATGGCGCATATCGCCGGAAGGGGGAAACGCAGAACAACTCACACATCTCAACACTGATATTGCTTACCCGACACCGATCGACGAGAGAACGGTTCTGTTCGTAGCCCGCAACAAAGATGGGGCAGGCCCATGGTTGTGGGCGTTCGATGGAAAAACGCGAACTACAAACCGCGTGAGTTCAGGTTTGGAACAATACCGCGCACTGGCAGCCACTGCGGACGGTCGCCGTCTTGTGGCAGGTGTCGTGAACGCTCAGGTTAGCCTATGGAGCGTTCCAATCGCCAAACGCCTGGTCGAGGAACGGGACGTGGAGGCGTTCCAGCTGCCCACCTCGCGCTCCCAAGCACCGCGATTCGGGGGCGGAACGTTGTTCTACTTATCTTCGCGGGACGGGGCTGACGGACTGTGGAGCTATCGCGACGGAAAAGCGCTGGAGATCTGGAAGGGCTCCGAAGGCGCACTGCAGTCGCCAGCCGCGGTGTCTGCGGACGGGAATGGGGTTGCGTTTGCAGTGACGCGAGAGGGGAAGCAACAGATGCAAGTAATGACGCCGGATGGAACACGGCTTCGCCCTCTTTCGAGCGATGTTGATGTTCGGGGAACGGCTTCCTGGTCTCCTGACGGCAAATGGATTGCCGTGGCGGGCAGCGACCGCGACGGACCGGGCATATTCAAACTTCCTGTGGACGGCGGCTCACCGATCCGGATTGCAACCGGGCGGTACCTCGATCCTGTGTGGTCTCCGCGTGGAGACTTAATTGTGTACAGTGGGCCCCAGGTGTTCACGCTCGCGCCGCTGCTGGCAGTGCACCCGGACGGCTCGCCGGCGAAGCTGCCCGAGATCAATGTGCAGCGCGAAGGTGAGCGGGCCCGCTTTCTGCCCGATGGCACAGGCCTGGTTTACATGCTGGGAAATACGCTGGCCGAGCAGGACTTCTGGCTGCTCGACCTTGGCACGATGCGCTCGCGGCGGCTGACTCGATTGAGCAGTTCGGCGGTAATGCGGACCTTTGACATCAGCCCAGATGGCAGCCGAATTGTATTTGACCGCTTAACCGAAGATTCGGACATACTTCTCATTGATCTTGCGACGGATCAAGGTCGACAGTAGTTGGACGCATATTCGCAACGAAGACAGCGGTATTTTGCGATTCGGGCAATTAGTACGCCGCGTTGGGTTACCCGATTAAGGCAACCACAAAGAACTCGACCCTTCCCGAGCTTCGAGAGCCACCGCCCGTGGGTCATTCCAGTCCCAGTTCCTTCGCTAGAGCTTTCCACTTGCTGTCTACTAACGCTTTCGTCTTCGCATCCATGACAATTTCATCGGGCCAGGGGCGGGTGAAGCCTTCGGTGGGCCATTTGCGGGTGGCGTCGATGCCCATCTTGGAGCCGTAGTTGGCGAGACGGGAGGCGTGGTCTAAGGAATCGACGGGTCCTAGGGTGAATTGGATGTCGCGCTCGGGATCGATGTGATTGAGAACTTTCAGAGTGACGTCGGCGAGGTCCTGGACGTCTACGTCTTCGTCGACCACGACGATGACTTTCGTGAACATGGCCTGACCCAGCGACCAGATGGCGTTCATCACTTTGCGGGCCTGGCCGGGATAAGACTTCCGGATGGAGACAATCATCAGATTGTGGAAGACCCCTTCGATCGGTAGATTGATGTCGATCAATTCAGGAATGGTGAGGCGCATCAGCGGGAGAAAGACTCGCTCGACCGCTTTGCCCATGTAAGCGTCCTCCATGGGGGGCTTGCCTACGATGGTGGTGGCGTAGATGGGATCTTTGCGGTGCGTGATGCATTGCACGTGGAAGACGGGGTAGAGATCTTCGAGCGAGTAGAAGCCGGTGTGGTCTCCGAAAGGGCCTTCGGGGCGGAGTTCGTCGAGGTTGACGTAGCCTTCGAGCACGATTTCGCTGGTCGCGGGGACTTCGAGGTCGACGGTTTCGCACTTGACGAGCTCGACCGGGGCGGCGCGAAGGAAGCCGGCGATTAAGTATTCTTCGACGTCCGGCGGGGCGGGGACTATCGCGGAGAAAGTTACGGCTGGGTCCGTGCCGATGGCGACTGCGACTTCTAGTTTGCCTTTTGGGTGATTTTTCTCGGAGACCACTTGGCCGCCGGAGGTGCGGGCCATTAGATCTACGGCGGTGGAGTTCCCAGTCCTCGCAAAGGACGCGAGAAGTGGGGCACCCTCTTTTGATGTAGGGTCGACAGATTTGCTTCCGGCATTTCTTAGGGCTTGACGGTAGTGTTCGGCTGCTACCTTTTGTCGTTGTGCGTGAAAGCCAAGGGTGCGGGCGTCGTAGACCTGGAGGCGGTACATGCCTACGTTTCGCTTGCCGGAGTTTGGATCGCGGGTGGTTACGCAGGGGAGGGTGATGAAACGGCCGGCGTCCTGGGGCCAGCATTGGAGGATGGGGAAATCGAGTAAGGAGAAATTGTCGTGCTTGATTACTTCTTTGCAGGGGCCGGTGGGGACGGTCTTGGGGAAAAACTTTCCGGCTTCGGTCAGGAGGGGGAGCATTTTTAGTTTGTCGAGGAATCCCTGAGGGGATTTCACGTCGAGGAACATTTTGATGCGGTCGGCGAATTCGTCGAAGGAATTTACTCCCAGGGCTAGTTTCATGCGGGACTCGGAGCCGAATTGGTTTATTAGGAGTTGGGAGCCGGAGTATCCCTTGATGTTTTGGAATAGGAGGGCGGGTCCGCCGGGTTTGCCGGCTTTCGACTTGCTTACTCGGTCGGTGATTTCGGCTATTTCGAGGATTGGGTCGGCTTCGGTTTTTATGCGCTTTAGTTCGCCGGCGCGGTCGAGGGCGGCGATCCATTGGCGGAGGTCGTCGAAGGGCAAGGGGGTCTCCTTGGAACTGATGATTATAAACAGTGGCCAGTGGTCAGTGGGCAGTGGTCAGTGAAATAAGGAGGCGAGCCAAACGCGATTATTGCGTCGCAAAAAGCGCGACACATCGCGCGGCTCGCCCAGATCCTTCGCTGCGCAAAGAACGCTTGCTCAGGATGACAACCTAGTTTTTAGAGTTTGCTTCGTAGCATGGTGATTACGTCGTCGGAGGTGATTACGCCGGCTAGTTTGTTGTGTTCGTCGATTACCGGGAGGGTCACTAGATTGTATTTGTCGAATAGTTCGGCTACCTCGCTGTCGCTGGTTTCCTTGTGGGTCAGGACCAGGGGCTCCTGAGTTAGAGAAAGGAGCGGGGTGTCGGACTGGGCGAGGACTAGCTTTACCAGGGGGACGGCGCCTACCAGGGTGCCGTGGGTGTCGACTAGATAGATGGTGCTTACGGTTTCGATGCCGCCTTCGAACTCGCGCATTACGCCGATGGCGTTTTCGACTGTGGCGGTGACAGGGAGAGCCAGGAACTCGGTGGTCATGCGGCCGGCGGCGGTTTCTTCTCGGTGTTCGAGGAGTTCGACTACCTCCTGACTGGCCTCGGGCTTCATCTCGACGAGGATCTGCTCGGTCCGATCCTGGGGAAGGTCGCCGAGGAGGTCGGCGGCGGCGTCGGGGTCCATTTCCTGGACGATGTCGGCGGCGCGTTCGGAGTCGAGGGATTCGACGATGGACTTCTGGACGCTGGGCTCGACTTCTTCGAGAGTTTCGGCGGCCACATCTTCGTCGAGAGTGCGGAAGACGGCTTCGCGCTCATCAGGGGCGAGATCTTCGACGATGTCGGCGATGTCAGCGGGATGGAGAGTGGCCAGGCCTTCGTGAGAAATCTTGAGCTTGACGCGGCGCGCGGGATCGGTTTCGATCAGGTCGACAAAACTCCAGGGGATGGTGCGGGGAGGAATCTTCTGGAGCAGGAGATGGAGAGCGGGGCGGGGCGCGAGGCCGCGCAGGAGGCGGCGGATGGCCCCGCGGACGCCGATGTCGACGGACTGGATGCGCAGGATGGCATGGGGGCGTCCGGCCTCGGTGGTGGAATCGACTTGAAGATCGACGTCGTTGACGCGGACCACTTTGCGACCATTAATGTCGATGACCTGCTGATCGAGGAGATCGCGTTCGAGGAGGAAGAGACCTTCGGCGCCGTTGGCGGCGGGCCAATCGGCGGGATTGGTGGAGGTGTGAATGTCGGCGTTGATGGCGGTGACGGCGGAGAAGGGAAGAACGCGGTTGCCGGATTTGGTTTTGACGATGAAGGAGGCGATGCGGTCGCGGTCTTCCTGAGGAGCGAGAGTGACTTCGCGCACGCGCCCGGTAGCCGTGCCGGACGGGTCATACACCGTGGCGCCGAGAAGCTCGGAAAGAGGCAGCGTGGTCATCCGGGGTAGAGGATAGCTGAGTTTTGCGGGGGAGAGAAATGAATTGTGCGGGTCGGGCAAGAAAAATCCGGGAGCCAGGATTGATCTCGGGGAGTGTCGCAAGAAGTGCGGTTGGGCGCGTTCCCAAGTTAGAATGTTCTGGCTTTTTGGAGGCCTGCAATGAATCAATGCTGGAAAATGTTACTCACGTCAGCGATTGTTCTGGTGGCGTCGGGGTCGATCGCGCAGGAGCGGTACCACCCCCCTGATCCGAACCTGATGGCTCGGTTTTCCTACGACATTTCCGGGGTTGTGCGACCGGGGAATGTGCACCACGTGTGTATTGCCGTTTCTCGCGATGGAGATTACCGAATTGTGCGGGCGTTGGATGACGGCCAGACCCGGAGGCTACATGGCAAGATGCCGAAGGAAGAATTTCGTCGCTTGACCAACCTCCTGGACGCGGCTGAATTGCGAAATCTCTCGGGGTATCATGGTGGTCTGATTCGGCGGGATGCTGAAAGTTTTGCAGCGGAGATTCCTTTGCGCGAGGGATGGCACGAGGATGGAGCGGGGAATTGGATTGAACATGAAGCCTGGCGTCTGCAGTGGGTGAATCCAGGGGGCGAAAGCCCATTTCCAGTTCCGGTGTCCAAGCTAGTGGATTGGCTGAGACGCTTCGAACCTAACGATGGGAAGTCGTTTGACTACGCGGACTATCCAGATGTGTGTCCGACCGGGGGACTACGTTTGCTGCAGCCTGCTATAGCTGAGAATTCGCGTCCTTGATCTGACTCAATCTGACGAGCAATGGGCTCGACTTCGGTTGAGGGTCTGGTACATGTCCTATTTCCTGGCGTGGAGCAACGCGTCTCTTACTTTGAAGAATCAAGGAGTTCTGCGGGGTAACCTGTCGAAGTGACGAACGGCACATTGCAACGAGCAAGAGCACATTCTAATGTCGCGATCAGGATGAATCTGAAACCTGCACATCCCCACCCGAAATCGCACCGTCCGGGCCTGGCTCCTAACACAACCGCCACACGCAGCCAAGTCTCAAAACGCCGGAGCAATCGCATGGCACTCCACGCTTCTGTCGGGTTGTCCGGAGAAGATCGGCAGAAAATTGCCTTCAAGATGCCGGCCAAGGCCACGAAATTGAATAAGCACGGCGCTGCCGTTCAACTGCGCCGGGAGCTTCTGGTGGGGTCGTTCGTCACGGTAAATAATAAGCACGGGGCAGCGCTCTCGGCCCGCGTAGTTGCCCAACTGGCGGCCCTGGAGGGCGTTTCCACGTATGCAATCGAGTTTGTCGAACAAGGCGAACGGGCGGAAACCTTCTGGGGAATTATCTTCCCGCCGAACACCTCAAACGCCTAACCGACAAATGTGGCACGGGCGTGCCAGCGTCACAAAGGCGTAAGGCAAGACGAATCCCGCGAAGTTGCCGGAAAAATCACGTCTGTTTGGAATCAGGGTTACCGACAGAAGCGACCACCCACCCAGAACCCTTCCCATCCTCGCCCACATAGTGCACGGGCTATAATTGCGGCCACGCATGGCACTCTCAGCTGGCACGAAACTCGGGCCTTACGAAATCCAGTCTCCGCTGGGGGCGGGCGGGATGGGCGAGGTTTACCGGGCGAGTGACACGCGGCTGGAACGCACTGTGGCGATCAAGGTTCTGCCATCGGCGATGGCGCAGGACGCAGACCGGCTGCGGCGTTTCGAGCAAGAAGCCCGGACCATCGCGGCGCTGAATCACCCCAACATTCTCGGAATCCACGACATCGGGACCTACAACGGCGCGCCATTTCTGGTCAGCGAATTTCTTGAGGGCGTCACGCTGCGGGAGCGGCTTCAGGCCGGGCCGCTGCCGGTACGGCGAGCTATCGAGTACGCGCTGGGGATTGCGCAGGGACTAGCGGCGGCGCACGAAAAGGGAATCGTTCACCGCGACTTGAAGCCGGAAAACATATTTATCACGCGGGACGATCGAATCAAGATCCTCGACTTTGGACTGGCGAAGCTGGTGCGGCCGGAGGCGCGCGGCGAAAGCGCGGAAACACTGGCGACGGGCACATTGGCGGGCGTGGTGATGGGAACCGTTGGCTACATGTCGCCCGAACAGGTGCGGGGCGACGTGAGCGATGCGCGCTCTGACATTTTCAGTTTTGGCACAGTGCTGTATGAAATGCTGACCGCCCAGCGCGCGTTCAAGAGGGAAACGTCGGCGGAAACCATGACCGCGGTTTTGCGCGAGGAACCGCCGGAGCTGACGGATACGGGATGGCAGGGGCCGCCGGGGATGCAGCGAATCCTGACGCGGTGCCTGGAGAAGCGCGGGGAGCGGCGGTTCCAGTCGGCGAGCGATTTGGCATTTGCGATTGAGTCGCTGAGCGGAACGTCATCGGCGAAGAGCATGGCGCAGCCCGCTGCGAGGCGGGCGTGGTTGCCCTGGGCGGCAGCGCTGGCGATCGCGGCGGCGTTGGCGGGAGGCGCCTGGTGGGCGGGGCGGTGGTCGGCGGCGAGGCCGCAGCCGAAATTCACGCGGCTGACATATCTGCAGGGTTATGTGTCGAACGCGCGCTTTGCGAAGGATGGGCAGACCGTTGTCTACAGCGCGCAGTGGAATGACGATCCGCTGCAGGTTTACTCGGTGCGGATGGAGTTTCCGCAATCGACGAAACTGGATTTGCCGAGCGCGGCGCTGCTGGCACTGTCCTCGAGCGGAGAGGTGGAACTGGCGGTCGATCCGGTGTACCACCCGAATTTTCTGAGTGGCACGATGGCACAGGTGCAGATGGTCGGGGGCGCGCCCCGGTCATTGGAAAAAGAGGTGATTGCAGCGGACTATGCGCCGGATGGGAAGGCGCTGGCGGTGGTGCGTCATGCGAACCGGAAAGTGCAACTGGAGTATCCGGTGGGGAATGTGCTTTACACGACCTCCGGTTACCTGGACTATGTGCGGGTATCGCCGAGCGGGAAACAGGTGGCGTTTGTGGAGCATCCGGTATACGAGGATGACCGGGGATGGGTGACGGTGGTGGATGAGGCGGGGAATCGCAAAGTGCTAACCAAGGAATATGGGGGGATCCAGGGATTGGCGTGGCGAAGCGGCGGGGAAATCTGGTTCAGCGCGGCGGACGAGGCGACCGATCAGCGGCTGTATGGGGTGGACTTGTCCGGGAAGATGCGGGAAGTGCTGAATGTGCCACAACGAACGCGAGTGATGGATATAGCGACGGACGGGCGCGTCCTTCTTTCGAACGAGCAGTACCGGGCGGAGATTACGGTGATCGACGCGGCGACCGGGAAAGAAAGGCGAGGATTGGAATGGTTCAATGGTTCGTCGATTCCGGACATTTCGCCGGACGGGAAGGCGATCGTTTTCATGGAATGGGGAGGGCCGGCGGGTCCGTTATATCTGGTGGTTTACCGGAAGCTGGATGGATCTGCGCCGGTGGCGTTGGGACCGGGGACGGCGGCGAAATTCTCGCCTGATGGAACGACGGTGGCTGCCGCGATTCTGACCAGACCGCCGCAGGTGGTGCTGCATCCGATTGGAACGGGAGAGAGCCGGCGTTTGCCCGCGGGCGACATTGCGAGCCTGGTGCATGTGGCCTGGTTTCCGGATGGCAAACATCTTCTGCTGGCCGGAGCTGCCGAGGGGCAACCGCTGCGGACTTATGTGATGGATCTGGAGGGCGGGAAGCCGCAGCCTTTGGGTCCAGCGGATTTCAGGGGAACGGCTGTTGCCAAGGATGGGAAACAAATTGCCGGGCGGAATGCGTCGGGGGAAGTGGTGGTGTTTGACCGGGAGACAGAGAAGGTGCGGGTGGTCCCAGGCATTGGGCCTCAGGATGATTTTGATCAATGGACGGAAGACGGACAAGCGCTATTGACGTCTTCGGGGACTCCGATGGAGGCAGGGATATATCGCGTGGAAGTGGCGAACGGAAAGCGGACGCTGCTGCAGAGGTTGGAGCTTAGGGAGAAAGCGGGCTCGGTGTTGAAGCTGCGGCCGGAGTACTCCGAGAACACTAAGACGTATGTCTACGATACGCGGCGGATTCTGGGGTCTTTGTATGTGGCGGAAGGGTTGCAGTAGGTTGATTGCTGCGCGGTTTTTATCCCGCCGCTTTTATCAGTTCGCTCAGGTTGTCCAAGTCCTGGGGGCTGGCGTCGCCGATGACGAAATATTGAAGGCCGTTGTGGCGCCAGGTGCGGACCTGGAAGGATAGGGTGGTCCGCGCAGGCTCAGTCGCGCGCGCGCCTTGATCCTGGAAAATGAAGACTGACATCTGGTGCTGGCGGACGCGAAAAATTAATTCCGCGCCGGGCGACTGGCTGAGATAGCTGACCCTGCCGCCGACCAGCACGAAAGGCGAACCTTGCAACTCGGGCAGGTTGAAGGTGAAGGGAATCTTGCCGGCGAACCAGGGCTTGACGGTGTGGCGATCGGTAGATACTACGTCGACCGGGTTGGCGCTGGCGAGGATGGCTACGTGCTGGTCGACGAGTTCGCTGATGAGTTGCTGTTCCCCTCTTCGATTATGTTGGAGGGTTAGAAGAAATGCGCTGGCAATCAATAGCACGCCGGCGGTGGCAGTTACGAAGACGGGAAGCCAGCGCTGACTCCACAGGGTTGGCTTTGGCGCTGCGATGGTTTTTTGAATGCGGGCGCGGAACGCTGGGTCAGGGGTGAACCTCTGGCCGGCGGCATGGACGGCACGCTTTTGCTGGACCCGGCGCAGGGCCTGGGCGGCGCAACTGGGGCATCCGCGCAGATGTTCGTCTACGGCGCGGGCTTCGGCGGTGGGGAGTTCGCCGTCGAGGTAAGTATCGAGTTGTTCGGTCCAGCTGTCGCACGCCATGATTTAGGTAACCTTATTTCGTTTGCTGCAGTCTTGTACGGCGTCCCGTAAAGCCCGGCGGGCGCGCGACAAGCGCGACATCACGGTGCCCATTGGGATGGCAAGAGTTGCAGAGATTTCCTGGTACGACATTTCTTCAAATTCACACAGGAGCAGCACCTCGCGGTAGGGTACGGGCAAGCGGCTCAAGGCCTGCTGCACGAGCTCCTGATCGGAACGCTGGAGCAAGATAGTCTCCGGCGTGTCATCGGACGTGGGAAGGCGCTCCTGTTCGCTTTCCGGTTCCAAGGGGACGGTCGCGGTCGATTTCAGGCCGGTGCGCGAGGTTAGAAACGTATTGCGCAGAATCTGGTAGATCCAGGCGCGGAAGTTGGTGCCCTGCTGGAACGAACGGAATCCCTTGAGCGCCTTGACGTATGTTTCCTGCACCAGATCCTCGGCTTCGTGCCGGTCTTGGGTCAGCCACTGAGCGAAGTTATAAAGCCGATCGAAGAGCGGCATGGCCAACTCCTCGAACGACCCCGAAAACGCGCGCTCTTCCGACACGCCCACAAGAGTAAACCAGTGAGCGGGCATTTTATTCCCGGCGCATGAAAATAAATTTACCTGGAATAAAGTGGTTTTCTGAGTGGGGTCAATCTTCCTGGTTAGCGGGTTGCACCGTGGAGTTCGCTCAGGCGAAGGACGATGCTTGCGGTCAGGCGAAGATTGTTCTGGCTCTGCACGGCGATCGTAGAGTCTACATATGCGGTGCGCAGGTAATCTCCGGTGAGGCGGGCCGCGAAGGGCCCTACAACGGAGCGTTCGACGCCTCCCCCGAGAGCATAGGCTGGCCTTGCTACCCATCCATGTACGTATTCGGTCCCAGACACGGGGACAGCGCTGTCAACGAGTCCGGCGCCGACTAGTGCGTGCACGAAGATCTGCGTTTTTTGGTGTTCAAACAAATGAAACACGGGGCCTGCCAGGAAAGTTAAAGTGTAGCCCGATTGTCCGGTGGTCAAGACGTTGGAGGTGTGAACGTAACCGGAGTCTACGGCGACTCCCCAATGGGGGAGAAAGTTGGCGCGGCCGGTGACATCGAGACCGCTGAGGCCTATACGGCCCGCGGACGGAACTGTCGATGAGAGATAGGTATAGCCGCAGCTCACATCGTAAGTGGGGCCATAGGCGGTGGCGGGCGCTCCGGATTGCAGTTGATTCTGCGCCAGGGCAGGCACGACCAGCACGAGCGCAAGAGATAGAACCTTCAGCACGGTTCTCATTTCGTTGCGCTTCCTTCCGGACGTTCTGATTGGAAACCGACGAAAAAGCATAGCCATCGCTTCCCGCTCCCAGCGGACAACGCAGGCCGGGCAGATGCCGACCCACGATAGTCTCCAAAATACCGGGGTTGGGGCGGGTGGTAAATGTAACCACAGCTTCGGACCTTACGTAATGAGGGTAATCAGGGTAATCAGGGGGGTGCGTTCGCGCATGTGGATTTTATTGACCGGGTTTACAAACCCGGGGCCTGCAGGGTGAGCCGGGCTTTCTGATATCCGTGGCCTGCCGCCTTTTCCAGCCACTTCCTGGCTTCGTCAAGGTTGGTCGGAGTTCCATCCCCAGAGATGTAGCGGAGAGCGAGGTTGTACTGAGCGGCGGAATTACCCTCTTCCGCGGCAACGGCAACCCAGTGGGCTGCTTGCGTGCAACTTCGCGGGACGTTGTGCCCAATCTCGTAGGCCATCCCTAAGGTCAGAGCTGCGACGGCATCTCCGTACTGCGCCTGGTGGCGCACAGTTTGGATCTCGTAGGGGCTCAAGCCTGCCACGAGTGAGGAGGCTCCAGGGTCGGTCACTCGCAGGTGGCTTGGTTCAGGCACAGCTGGTGTAGACACAGCGGATTCAAGCGCAGGTAGATCGGTTCGCAGGTTCTCGCTCCGGGCAGCTGCCAGGGTTTGGGCCTGGGCAACATGGTCACGGGTTGGCGAGTCACCGGCGGGAAGCTTATCCGGTGCGATCTTGTCTTGCGCGACTTTATCTGGTGCGACTTTGGCGACCGGAGGGGCCGCTTTCATGGCGGCGAGGGCAGGACGGCGAATGCCGAGCTGCGAAAATAAGAACGCAAGCATCACCAGGAGCACGACCATGGGCCCAGCGTACGCTGCAGCAAGTTGTAACGCGCGCTGTAGAATGGGTGCGGTCCGCGCGGATAGAAGATGTTCCTCATCATCCTTCTTATTCTTACTTCTATCTATATCTCTACCTGTGGATGGCACGAGCGTGAGAGCTGCCCGCGGAATGTTCTGGGCGACGGCTGTATCATTAATGCTTTGGGCAGGTTTCTTAACATCCGGCCCTGAGAACGGGACTGGATCAGGCGGCGGTGAGCAATCAAGCTCTGCCGCGAGAGCCAGCGCGCCTGCAACTTCAGCTCGTTGGTAAGTCGGCGAAACCGTCAACGGGCCAGGAACGACGCTGGGATCTGGGCTTTCGCAAATCTGCGGCGTGTAGGCTTCGGCCACTGCTCGCGCTGGTTCAAAAACATCGCCCGGCGAAGTCAATGTAGGGGTGGCGGTCCATTCGCCGTTGTGGGAGGGAACCGCGAGGAGTGTTACTGCGTCGTCCGCTTGACTCAGTTCGCGATCGCGTTCCGATTGGAGAACCCAGGCCGCTTCTAACAGTCTTTGAAGGGAGGGGACATCGAGGGTGAATCGGTGATTCATGGCACGATTCCTTAAAGGCAGCCCGGCCTACCGGAACAATATTGTATGCGGCCGCCCGGAAACTGTCGAGGGACGGGCGATTCCGCTCATTGAGGGGTCGGGCTCGCTGACCGGGGTCAATGGGTGAGATGTCGCATGACAGCAGCACAAGGTAGAACGGCCGCCGGCAATGGTGGCCGTTCCACCTTAATCACTGCTGTGGTTTGTCAGTCGCGCTCCTTGGCAGGTTTCGCCTTGTTGTTGTTGTGCTTCTCGTTGTAGATCTGTTTGCTGTTCTTGTTTTCTTCCTTGTTGGCTTGTTGCTTCTGTTGTTTGGTCAAGGCGCCGCCGTTGGCGGTGCGCTCGTCGTGAACCTGCTGAGCGACATTAGCCTGGTTCTGGTTGGTGCGAGCGGCTTCGCCGGAAGTCATCTGGCCGCTGCGCAGGCCTTCGGCGGTGCGCTGCTGCTGGTTGGCTTCCCGGTCATCGACTTCGTTCGGCTTCACGGTATTCCCGTTGTGGTTGTCGTTATAGATCTGACGGCTGGCGGCATTTTGCTCGCCGTTGATTTGTTGACGCTCCGCACCCGTGAGGTTGCCACCGTTCGCCTCGCGATCGTTGTGCACCTGCTGATCAATGTTGGATTGGGTTTGCTCCGCCCGGGCCGCCTCGCCGGAAGTCATCTGACCACTGCGCAATCCGTTGGCGATGCGCTGGTCCTGGTTGGCTTCACGAGTATTGGGATTGTAGTTGCGTCCGACAGAGCGATCGGCGGCCGAGATGGGCTGCGATTGCGCGTGCTGCTGCGCCACCTGGTGATACGCGTTTACGTTGGCGCTCGCCATTGTCGCCGGACGTCCACCATTCACTGACGCCAGTTGCGCGCGGTCCTGCGCGGCGAAGTGCTCATGCTGCACCTGGTCGGCGGTTGGCTCGAAGTGGTGTTCGTTGGCCGCCTGCATCTCCATAGCCGACGCATGCACCTGAATGCCTTCGCCGCCATTGAAGCTTACGTGGTTGACGTTCACGACGGTGTTTTCCGTCACGATCGTGCGGTTCTCGTATACGTTGGTGATGTGTACGCTTCCGAAGTTCGCTACGGCACTGTTATAGGCGAACACTCCACCACGCCACTCGCCGCCGACGAAGCCGACGCCACCGAAGCCGAAGCCGTAGTTAACGCCACCGTAGAACCCAACATGCGGTCCCCAGTACCCGCCGTGCCAGCCGTACACTCCGCCTTCATAACCCCAATAGCCAGGGGTCCAGAGAAGACCGGCGCTGGGAGGCTGCGCCCACACGCCCGGAACCCAGAAGTAGCCCACATCCCCGTAGGACCAGTAGCCCGGAGTCCAGAGGTAACCCGCCGCCGGAATCGGGGGCTGCTCATAGACCGGCAGGGCCGGAGGAGCAAGGTGGATAGAAACGCCGACGACGATTTGTGCCTGCGCGCTGGGCAGGCTCAGCATCGGCAGCGTGATCAAAGCAGCGAGAAACAGATTGCGAAATGTTGAACGAAGAGACATAGTTTTTTCTCCTTGTGCCGGGGCCCCAAAACGGCAATATCTCCCCGTCTGCCCGCACTCCGCGGGCGTATTCATTAAAACCCAGAATCGCGAGGTTTGTTGTAAACCAAAGTCCAGGGCCCCAGACGGTGAGTAAGTGTAATGACTCCATAACGATGTCGGCGATTGCCCAGCGCTGATTACTTTTGCATATGTACTGAAGTTACCCAGCTTTCCCTGCCCTCTGGTTACTTGTTAGCGATCCGGTTTCGGCGTGCAATTGTCTGTACTGAGAGTATCCAGACTGGAAGTGTCCAGGAGAGATCCATGGGGCGGGCGTTCGGCTTTCTTAGCGTCGTTGCTGTATTGGCGGTCGGGATGTACGTTTATTCCAGGCAGGCGCAGAGCTCTTCTGCTGCTGCCGGGGTGAACAATCCGAAGGCCGCGGTCAACCTGACTGGGGTGAAGAGCGATCTGATTGGTATCGCCTCAGCGGAGCGCCGGTACTTCGCGACGGAAGGGAAGTATGCTTCTCTCGACGAACTGATTTCGAGTAATTACCTTTCCATGGCGCGGCAGCGTCCTCCTTATACTTATGACGTCGAGACCAGTCCGAATGGTTTTCGGGTTGTGGCTACTCGTTCCGGAGACGGCACTCCAGACATGCCGGGGCAGTTTTCGGTGGATGAGAACATGGAGTTCAAGACGTCAGAGTAGGGCTCCCGGCCTTGTCAGGGGAAGTGATCCGCGAAATCGACCTTCCTGTTGCGCAATAACCGTCGCTGCAAAATCAGACCCTGCGATTGCCTAGAATTGTTTTCGAAGGAATTCGAAGAGGATGTAACCGATCAGAGCGGCGATCAGGGCGATTTCAAAGTTGGCCGTGGTGAAGACGTCTTTGATTGCCCAGGCTATGCCTTTCTTCTGTCCCATGCCGGAGCGCTCAAACTCTCCCATCAGGAGATTGGAATAGAACAAGAAGACGATAAAAGATACTTCGATTACCGCTCTCCAGAGACGTTTCATCGCAGGCTTCCGTAAGAAAGAGCTTTGAGGCGCAGCCCGTATAATACAGGGATGCGGCTGATTTTCGACATTTTCGGGCAGACGTTGCGGACCCTGTGGGGACACAAACTGCGTTCGTTTCTGACCATGTTCGGAATTGCCTGGGGAGTGTTTTCTCTGCTGCTGCTGGTGGGACTGGGGGAAGGATTCCGGTCGGGAAATAAGAGGCAGTTCGACACGCTGGGCGAAAATGTGATGTTCATCTGGTCGAGCCGGGCTCCGGTGATGCAGGGAAGTTTCACGGCGCTGCGGCAGTACTACCTTACAGACCGAGATTACCTGGACATTTTGCAGGAGGCCCGGAGCGTGGGAGCGGTGGCGCCGGTAATCCGGCGCAACGATATTCGGGCAGTGAGTGATTTCTTCCAGTCCAGCGGGGACCTTATGGGAGTGCCGGCGATGTTCAACCGGATCCGCTACCTGCCGATCAAAGAAGGGCGCTGGATTAACGAGATGGACATCGCGCAGAAGCGGGCAGTGATTGTGCTGGGAGATGAGACGCAGCGGACCTTGTTTCTGGGACGGCCGGCGGTGGGAAGCAACATCCTGCTGAACGGGGTGCAGTTTGAGGTGATCGGAACGCTGCAGCGGATTGGACACGGCGATAACAATACGCAGAACCTGAAGTGCTTTATGCCGTTCAGCACGATGCGGGAGTATTTTCGTCCGACGAACGTGGGGGAATCGCCGGATGTGATTACGCTTATCGAATATCAGCCGAAGACGAGGGTGCTGCACGAAACGGCGCGGCAGGAAGTGCACCGGATCATTGCGCGGAACCATGGGTTTGATCCGAGCAATCCGGATTCATTCGACGAGTGGGACACGGTGAACACGGTGGACCAGGTGGGGAAAATCTTCGACGCGATGAATGCGTTTTTGGGGAGCGTGGGGCTGGTGACGCTGGGGTTGGGAGCGATTGGCATTATCAACATTATGCTGGTCGCGGTGGCGGACCGGACTCGAGAGATTGGATTGCGGAAGGCGCTGGGCGCGACGAATGCGAGCATCATGTTCCAGTTTTTTGTGGAGGGCGCGTTTCTGACTTTGTTGAGTGGGACGATTGGCATCGGACTGGCCGCGGGGCTCATGGGGCTGCTGTCGCGGGTTGATCTGGGGGATGGATTCGATCCGCCGAAGCTGGTGGCGTCAACGGCGGCGCTGGCGGTGGTGTCGCTGGCGGTTGCGGGAGTGGTGGCAGGCTTGTATCCGGCGCGGCGGGCGGCGATGTTGCAGCCTGTGGAGGCGCTGCGGAAGGAGTAAGAGCAGTGGCCAGTGGGCAGTGATCAGGGGCCAGTTAACAACCTTTCGCCACGGATTGGCACGGATTTACGCGGATTTAGGACCAACACCTTAAACACAGAGGCCACTGGGGTTCACGGGGTAAATCATTTTATGCATCGGGATTTGTTGGGACAGGCGTTTGCGGCTATGCGGCATGATTTGCGGAAGACTACGCTGACCATGGCCGGGATGGCTTGGGGGATCGCTACTGTGGTGTTGCTGCTGGCTTATGGGAACGGATTCGCGCAAGCGATTACTAATATTTTTCAGAGTTTCGGGGCAACCGCGGTGGGGATATTTCCGGGGCGGACTTCGGAGCAGGCGGGCGGGAACAAGGCGGGAGTGCAGGTGCGCTTCACCGACGCCGACATCGAGCTGCTGCGGAATAATGTGCCTTTGTGCAAACATGTGGTGCGAATGTCGCAAAAGGATTCGTCGGTGCAGAACGGAAACCGGACATTCACGCTGCCAGTGCTGGGCATGGACGCGGCGATAGGAGAGATCTGGAATCTGGACATGGATCAGGGGCGCTTCCTCGACGATGAAGACAACGACCGGCACCGGTTGCTGGCGGTGATTGGGTCCGAGGCCAAGGACAAGCTGTTTTCAGGAATGCCGGCGGTTGGGGAAGAGATCCGGGTAAATGGGGTGGAGTTCCAAGTGTTGGGAGTGGTGAAGCCGCGAATGCAGGAGGGCGACGACGACGACAACCGGACGATCTACATTCCCTATAACGCGATGAACGTGCTGAAAGACAACCACTATCTGGATGGAATCTGGATGGATTCGCAGGGGCTGGATCACGACCGGCTGGATCAAACCATTCGCGACACGCTGGGGGCGGCGCACGATTTCAAGAGTGACGACAAGCGGGCGCTTTTTGTGTTCGATGCGCAGAAGCAGCTCTCGCAGTTCGGGATTATTTCGCTGGCGCTGAAAGTGCTGCTGGCGTTTATCGGCACACTGACTTTGGGGATTGGTGGAGTGGGGCTGATGAACATGATGCTGGTGACGGTAACGCAGCGGACGCGCGAGATTGGAGTGGAGAAGGCGCTGGGGGCGCGGCGACGGGACATCCTGTTTCAGTTTCTGGCGGAGGCGCTGGTGATTACGGCGGTGGGAGGGTTGCTGGGAATTTTGTTGTCGTACGTGGTGTCGGTATCAGTGGGGCGGTTGACGTTTTATAGCGCAATGGCGAAACATGCGGAGGCGGGAGACATCCGGCTGATTTTGTCGCCGATGATTTTGGCGGTGGCTACCGGGATATTGGCGGTGGTGGGCGTCGTGAGTGGGATGGTTCCGGCTATGAGGGCGGCTAAGCTGGATCCGATTGAGGCTTTGCGATACGAGTAAGAATAGTGGTCAGTGATCAGTGGCCAGTGGCCAGTTCAAGAATTTTCGTCCGTGTGATCTTAGTGGAGCGAGCTTAACCCTTAAACACAGAGGGCACGGAGGGACACAGAGTAAAGCTCTCAGAATGACTTCTTCTGATGACATTTTGAATTTGGCTGCGCCTCGGGCTGATGCTCGGGTGGCTTATGGCGCGGATTCGAATCAGTTCTTGGATTTGCGGGTGCCTTCGAAGAAAGGACTGCACGGGCTGGCGATTTGCGTTCATGGAGGGTACTGGCGAGCGAGGTACGATTTGGGTTATATGGGTCATCTCTGCGCGGCATTGACGGCGAAGGGATTGGCGACTGCAAATCTGGAATACCGGCGGGTGGGGAATGTGGGCGGCGGGTGGCCGGGGACGTTTGCGGATGTGCGGGCGGCTTGCCAATTTCTGCTACAGAATGCTGGGAAATATGAGTTCGATTTGCGGCGAGTTGTGGTGATCGGACACTCGGCCGGAGGTCAGCTTGGACTTTGTTTGGCGGCGCATGAGACCGGCGTGAGAGCGGCGATTTCGCTGGCGGGAGTAGTGGATTTGCAGCGGGCTTACGCGTTGCATCTGAGTAACGATGCGGTGGTGGAGTTTCTGGGCGGGACGCCGGCGGAGGTTGCGGATCATTATCGGGAAGCAGATCCGATGAAGCTCGCGATCGGGGTGCGGCAGTGGCTTGTGCATGGCGCGGAGGATGATATTGTCCCTCCGGCGTTCAGCCGCGATTACGTCGGCGCGAAGCAGAAAGCTAAGGAGAATGCGCGACTCGTGGAGATTGCGGGAGCGGGACATTTTGAGGTGGTCGATCCGCGGGCTGGGGCCTGGAAGGATGTGGAGAAAAGTCTAATGGATGCAGTGGCGTAACGGGCACACTCGGTCGCGGCTGCGGACTCGAACCAGGAATGAAACGGATGCATTTGGTCAATGGCGAGCAACTACCTCTGATGGTTTCCAGATGGCTTCTTTCGCCGTCGTGCCCCAAATTGGGTTAAGAGCGATTGACACTATGTAACAGACGCCGTAACCGGGTAGGTCTGCGATTCGCACGATTCGACCTTCCTCATCGGTAGTTTTGTTATGGATGATGTCTCCCACGTTGAATTGCATGACAAACGACGAGTGGCGAGAGACGAAGCGGGGCGGAACGAGACACGGCAACACCAAAAGTCTTGAGGGGCGGAACAAGAGACGCTGCGATTGTTCCTTGCTCCTCTTGGTATTGGTCCTATTTAATCGCACGATCGATCGAAAGACTGCAATCGGGGAAAGTCCTTAGATTTTGATGGGGAAACCCGAGACCGGGCTGAAACTCACTTCGACGCGAGTTTGGCCGGCTGCGGTCGTGGGGGCGGCGGACCGACGATCTGTGTGTCGTGCCGGCTGACGATCCGGGCAGCTTCGACGCGGAATTGCGGATCGGAAGGTGAGAGGCGGGCGACCAACTCGTGCAGCTCAGGAAAAAAGCGCTCGAAACCGCAAGGACTTCCTGATCCGAGAAACCTTACCGGCTGCTCGCCCGCATTGGCTTGCGCGTGGGGTGTGCCGTGGGGCACGACTGCGAGGGTACCGGGCTCCAAGTCGTGCCAGCTGTTGTCGAGATAGACGGAGAGAACGCCATCCAACACGAAGAACTGTTCGTCGGTTTTAGGATGGAAGTGTAGTCCGGTCGTGTAGCCTGGATCCTCGCGGAACTGTCCCAGCCACCAGATTCCACCAGAGCGCTCTGCGTCGACCAGGATCCGCGCCTCCCCGCGGCCCATGCTGTAGACGCGCGCTTGTTCCGGTCTGACGATCATGTTTTTCCTCCTACATCATTCGCCGGGAGTCTAGCACAGGAGAGGCGTCGGGCAGGTTGACTGCATTCTCTTAGGAGCCAGACCTTTTTCGGATCGCTTGTTCCGTTTCTTCGGCCTGGCGGCGGACGTCGTTGGAAATATCCGGGAGGTCGCGTTCGTAGAGACGAATTGCTGCGAGGTCGTCGGGCTGGCCGATTAGATAGAGAGCGCGCAGGGCTTCCCAGACCTGGTCGTTGGCGGGATCTACTACTGCGATCTCCGCTCCTGCCGCGATATTCGACCCGGTTCCAGATACGGAGCGAATGCGGCCGGGGATGGGCGAGCGGATTTCTGCAATCTGTTTGTTGCCGAATTCCAGCTTTGCTATCAGGCCGCCCTGGTGGATGGCGGTGCCCGGGCGGTCTATGTCGAGGACGCGGCCGGTGTCGGGAGATGCAATGTGGGCCGGCTGCAGCAGGGCTAAAATTTGCGGACGACCTGTGGCGTCGCCGAAGCGCACCAGCGACAGCGCGGCATTGCCTCTTACCATCTGCGATGGGTCGGAAAGCATCTTGAGCAGAGTTTCGTGAAATCCGCCGCCGGAGGTGTCCTGGCCCATGACCCAGGCGTCGGTGTTGCGGACCTCCTCTACCGGATCGGCGGCGAGACTCACCAGGTCTGGGTACCACTGTTTTGCCGTGACGTCCTGCCGCGTGATGCGTTCTCCTACCTGGACCAAGGCTTGCTGGATGTGGCGCGGTTTTTTCGCGTCGTGCAGGTATTCGGTCAGCCGCTGGTCGGAGAGCTTGCGTCCGAACCACGTGTTCCACCAGAACAGGAACGGCATCAGGCAGATTAGCCAGGCGGTGACGAAGAAGAGGAGCTTTTGGGTACGGGACATGCCGGGCTTGGGCGGAGCGTCGGTGAGTTCGGCGGTATTTGGATTGGCGGACATAAGGGCAACACCTACCACGGAGTAACTGAGTCACGGAGAAAATCAGTGCCAGGAACTACTCTACGACATCGGCGTCGAGAACGCGCTCCTGCTCCAGATAATACGAGACGGCGTATTGGGCCAGGAGCGGGGTTTGGAGCTTGATTTCGGCTCCGATCCAGGCGCCTTTGGGGTGGGGGGTTCGGCGGGCTTCGCTTGGCGGCGCTGCCGAGGCTTCCCCGCTTGAGGAAAGTCCGCCGCTGCCGAACTGGGGGCCGAAGTTGGCGCTTTGGATCTGATCGAACTGCTTGATTTCGCGCCAGGCTTCGTCGCCTATCGTGCCGGAGACGTCGATCTTTAATTTCACTGTCGACATAAAGTCAAAATCTTCAACACAGGGGGCACAGCGGAACACAGGGTAAAGCTTCATCGCTACCTAGCTGTGCGGGAACCATTGGTAGAGCATGAAGTATACGAGTACGCCGGTTATGCTTACGTACATCCAGAGCGGCCACGTCCAGCGTGCGATTGCTCGATGGCGATCGTAGCGGGCACGGAGGCCGCGGACTAGCGTGATGATTACCATGGGGACGATCACTATGGCTAACGTTACGTGAGGAATCAGAACAGCGAAGTAGATTGGGCGCCAAACACCTTCCCCAAGAAAACGAATGTTGCCTACGTGCGCATGAAAATAAACGTAGCACGCCAGGAATAGCGCCGAGGCGACTACGGCGGCGATCATGAAGGCGCGATGGGCGGCCATGCGACCGCGGGCGATCATGTAGCGGCCGACTGCAAGGAGGATCGCGCTGACGCCGTTCAGGCTGGCAATCAAGGCAGGGAAGTAGGCGTATTGTTCAGCGATCATATTTTCGTCGATCGGGTTTTGGCGGTCATAACTTTGACGATCAGGCGGCCGGCCTTGTGGTGCGGCGGCTGGCCATCAGGAATGCGAGGGCAAACATTACCAAAGAAAACAGGAGTAAGGTGGCGATCGAGGACGGCAGAGGGAACGGGGTCTCCATCCCGGGATAGAGCAGGGCGCGCAGGGCTTCGACTCCGTAGGTGAGCGGGTTCATGTACATCAGGACGCGAATCCAGCCGGAGGCGCGGGCAATGGGAAACAGCGCGCCCGAAAGAAGCCACAACGGAATCAAAAACAGATTGATGATGCCATGGAAGGCTTGGGTGGAGTCCATGGGCCAGGCGATGGCGAAGCCGAGCGCGGTCAGCGCGAACGAGACCAGGAACACTACAACCGTTACCAGCAGGAACTTCAGCAGGTCGAGATGTATGCCTGCGAAGGGCGCGAAGATGAGGAAGATCATGCCCTGGATGGCCGAGAGCGTGGTGCCACCTAGAACCTTGCCCAGCACGATCGCGGAGCGCGGCACTGGAGCGACCATCACGGAGAGCAGGAAGCCTTCTTTGCGGTCCTCGATGAGCGACATCATGGCGAAGATCGAGGTGAACAGGACGATCATGATCAGTGCGCCGGGATAGAAATAATCTAGGTAGTTCTGCTGTCCCTGGCCGCCGCCGGAGCGGAACGAGGTGCCAAATCCCGATCCGATTACAACCCAGAACACCAGCGGTGAGGCGAGCACGCCGACGACTCGCGTCTTCTGGCGGTAGAAGCGCACTATCTCGCGCCACCACAGGGTGAAGGCGGGCAGCCACACGCCGGCAGAAGCTGGCGCGATGGATCTCGGTAAGGCGGCGGTTTGAGTGGCCACGAAGTTTAACTCGCTTTCGGTGCGGGAGTTTTGGCTGCCGGAGCTGCGGTAGCTTTTCCGGTCGTCTTTGCACCGAGCAGGCCCTGGTCGCGCATTTCCCAGTATGCGTTCAGCGCGAAGACGCCTGAAAGGGTGAGCAGGATGAGGCTCAGGAACAGGCCGTCGACGGTGGTGATCATGCCGTTCATCAGCGTCCACACGATTCCCAGCAACGGTAGTACGGCAAGTACGAGAGAGAGAATCAGCATCATAGAAAGTTTGTTACCTCCTGTGATCTTTTGAATCGGACTGCTCGTCTTCACTCCGATTGTTGTCTTCACTCCAGAACTTGTGTCCAGTGCGGCGGATGAAGACGTCTTCCAGGGCAGGCTTGCTCACGGAGAGTGCTTCGATCTCTCCGGGGAAGGCTTCGACTACTTCGGTGACGAAGCGGTGGGCGCCTTCGCGCTCCATGCGCACCTGATTCTTGCCAGCTTGGTTTTCGAGAACGGTCGTTTCGACATGAAAACGTGCGCGGATCCGTTCCGCCAGCACCGTTGCATCGTGAGCTGCGTCCAGCAGGATCACGTCGCCGCCGATTTCGCTTTTCAACTCCGCGGGCGTGCCCAGAGCCACCAGGTTGCCTTCGTTCATGATGGCGAGGCGGTCACAGCGCTCGGCTTCTTCCATGAGGTGCGTGGTGACTAGCACGGAGACATGTTCTTCGTCGCGCAACATCTGCAGGTATTGCCAGAGATCGCGGCGGGCGCCGGGATCGAGCCCGGTGGTGGGTTCGTCGAGTAACAGGACTCCAGGATGGTGCAACAATCCCTTGGCCAATTCGATGCGGCGCTGCATGCCGCCGGAAAAGGTTTCGACGAGCTCTTTGGCACGATCGGCGAGGCCGACGCGGGAGAGGATTTCTTGAATTCGCTTCTTTAGAGCTGTGCCCTCAAGACCGTAGAGATGTCCTTGATGCCAAAGATTTTCGTAGGCGGTGAGTTTGAGGTCGATGCTCTGGGCCTGAAAGACCACGCCGATCTGGCGACGCAGGCGCGCTGGTTCCTGTGCCGCATCGCAGCCCATGATGGTGGCGCGTCCCGCGGTGGGGAGCATCAGAGTGGAAAGAATCCGGAACAGAGTGGTCTTGCCGCTGCCGTTGGGGCCGAGCAGGCCGAACAATTCTGCGGGGCGCACGTCGAAGGAAACGCCGTTCAGAGCAGCGCGATCGCCGTAGCGATGCACCAGGTGCTCGACCGAAATGACGGGCGTGACGGAAGGAGAAGCTACTTCCGGAGCGGCGTCGGCGAGTGCGGCAAGGTTCGAGACCAAAGGAGTTCCTGAGTTCAATATCAGTTTACGACGAGATCGGGTTCAGCATCACGAGAAAGCGTGGTGGCCGCTGAGATCTTTCGCCAAGCAAAAAGCGCTTGCCTCGGGATGACATTTGCCGGGCGGTGGCCGCCGCTCGGAGGCGACCGCTCATGCGGCGGACACGTCGCGCTGTCCTTGCGGGACGGGCTCCGCCAGCGCGACTGGAATGTTGCGCCACACTTGAATCGCTAGAACTACCGTCGTTGCCAGGAGCAGCGCGCCGACCGCTACATGCGCTACTGTGGACGCGACCATCGGGAGTTCCGGTTGGACTGCACCTTGTCCCCAGGCTACGCGCGTGAGGAAAGCTGCGAAGCCTAGGCAGAGCTGCGTAATGAGAAGTGAGAGCATGACGATTGCCGGACGGCGTACTGCGTCAATATTCGAGTACAGCGAGATTGCGCGGATTGCGGTCCAGGCCAGGACGAAGGAAACCGTCGCGGCATTCAGCACGTGCGGCCACCAACTCATGCCGTGATGGCGGAACATCCCTCCGAGGATTAGCTGCACGTACAGTACGACGATGGAGAGCAAGGCGAGCGTGAAGAGACTGGGGTGGCGGGAGTCGACCTCAACCTGCGGCCGATCCTTTCCAGGTCGATCTCCTGGATCTACGACCCACTGGCGTCCGGTGAAGAGGGCGATGGCGACCGCGATGCAGAAGAAAGTTTGCGCTACCGTGGCGTGGGCGGTGGAAAGCCACGGGGGCTGGAAAAATAAGACTGTCATCCCGCCAAGCGTGGCTTGTGCGGTCACCGTACAGAATGCTCCTGCCGCCAGCCAGCGCATCCAGCGCCGCTTTTCGACCAGCAGAGTCCAGATCGCGATTGCCAGGGTCAGCGATACCAGAGTGCCGGCCACCATGCGGTGGCTCCACTCGTAACGGACGCCGCCGACGAAATGCGGGACCTTTACCAGGTAGCCGAACGAGGTGGGCCAGTCAGGAACTGATAGGCCGGCGTCATTGCTGGTGACCAATGCGCCCGCAGTGATCACGACGAGGGTCGCACACGCGGTAAACACTGCGAACGCGTGATGAGAGCGGTTGTAGGTTGCCGGGATGGCTTTCAGTGTGTTTCCCCTTGGGTCAAGGCTAATGCACCGGAACGAGAGCGCTCGAAAGGCACGGTCTTAAGCCGTGCCCTTCCCGAGCCCATTTATTTAATGACGCTTACTCGCCGCCGGCTTTGAAGCTCTGATCTACAGTCTTGGTGTCTTTCGGGCCGACCGTTACTTTCTGGTCTTGCTCGCCTAGTTTTTCGTGAACGAAAGCGATCGTGTAGTCGCCCGGGGGCAGTCCCTTGATTTCGTACTTGCCGGACTTGTCGGTGACTGCGTAGAACGGGCTCTTTACCACGTTAATGTACATCTTCATCCAGGGGTGCTGGTTGCACTTTACGGGAAGCATGATTTCTTCGCGGGCGAAGTTCTTCTCGAGCGGAGCGGAGGACGGTGGCTGCGATTCGTTCCACTCGCGGTTATCTTTCGGGGTGGGATGAATATTGTGCGTGGTCTGATCGTCATTCTTGATTTCAACCGTCTGCCCTGCCATCACTCCCAGCACGTGGGGATGATACTTGCAGCCGCTCTGGTCGAGGACGACTGCGTCTTTGGGAACGTCGAAGGTGCGGCTGCCGAGTCCGTCTTTTACGTAGACGAAGACGTTGGCGAGATCGCCGTTCGCTACTACTACGTTCTCGGCTTCGTTCATGCCTTTGCAGGCTGGATCCTGGCTCATGTCGATCTTGCCGGCTTTCGGTGCGGCGCCATCGAACTTGACGGTGCCGTTTACCGTGGCCACGGTTGCGGGATCGATGGGCGTTGCCGCAGGAGCCATTGCCGGTTGCCCGGATGACATGGTGTTGGACATGTTGTTGGCCGGCTGTTCCTCTTTCTTGCTGCATGCTACGGTCAGCAGCAAAGCGCACAATGCGAGCACGCTGACTGACAACATCCTCAAACTCGTTTTCTTATTCATGATGTCCTTCTTTCTGTAGTGATTGGTATTTACAGGCTTACCGACGCCCTCGGCGGCTAAAGCCGCTTTTGATTTTGCGGACTTTTGCGGCGCGGCTGGAAGCCGCGTCCTTTCAAAACGTAATCAAACATCGAGTTTTTCGTGACTGCCATTTTACCGCGAACCGCCGCTGGCCGCTGGATGCGATTCGACAAGCGCTTGTTTGCGATCAGTCTTTTGCTGCACCGCAGCCTTCGCGTGTGGCATGGACGCGGCTACTCTCCGCTGTTCTTCCGGCGTCAACAGGAAAATGTAATCCGTCAGCAGTTTACGATGATCTCCGGTGAAGCCCTGGAACGATAGCGGCGTCGGTCCGGCGAACACCCACTGATTATCCTGCTGCTTGAAAAGGCCCGACGGCATTGAGGTTCCGGGGCTGACGGCCTGCGGATCGGTGATCCAGCGCTCGACCCAATCCGGTTTCAGACGCTCCTTTGCCAGCAGGAAGTTGGGCGCGGTTGCGATCTTGTCGTGCGCCGGATCGCCCGTGGCGTGACACTTCAGGCAAGGTGCCGCAGCGCTCGAGAACAGGCTGCGCGCCATGTCCGTTTCTTTGGTCGTCAGCACCGGCACTTGTTCCGGGATGTAGGGCATGGGTTGTTGCGACAGCGCCTGGAAGAAGCGCACCAGCTTGCGCAATTCGTTGTCGGAGAAAGAGAAGGTGGGCATGCGGACCTTCAAGTAAGGGCGCACGCCGTTGCGGTTTGTATCCGTGGTGCTCAGTGCGGGATTCGACAGGAACTTGCGCAGCCACTCAGGATCGACGCGGGCGCCTTCGGTCAAGAGCTTTGGCGGCAGTTGCTCCTGGATGTCCTGGTACTGTTTCAACCCCATCAAAATCGTGGGCTGGCCGGGGATGAACTGGTGGCAGCCCATGCAATTGTATTTCTTGATGATCCACCAGCCCTCCTGAATGTCGTGGCGCGCGTCACCTGGCTTGTATTGATAACTGGCGGGCAGGGAAGTCTCTTCACTTCCCATCAGGAAGGTTGTGAGGTCGAGCACCTGCTCTTTGGTGAGGTGCAGGTTGGGCATGCGGAGAGCTTCGGTTTCGCCCTTGACCATGCCCTGGTCGTAAACGTTGGGCTCGGCCAGTTTGTGTTCGAAGAATCCTTTGTGGTCGTACCAGGGTTCGGTGGCAGGGCCATCGGGCAGACGGGCAAGATCATCCTTGTCTTTGATGGGCTCGGCATCTTTGCCGCCGCGCTGAGCTACTTCGGTGAACAGGGCGAAGTCGAGACGCTCAATGGGCTTGCTGCCTTCGTAGGTGAGCTCTGTGCCGATGCGGCCCTCGTCTTCGAAACCGGCAATTTCATGGCAGCCGGAGCAGCCGAAGTGACGGACCCACTTCTTGCCCTCGTCTTTCAGCTTGGGATCGTCCATGAACGAGGCGTCTGCGTACGATGACGGTTCCTGCTTTTTCTGTGTCATCAAATACGTGGCGATGTCTTCGGCATCCTCCGGAGACAGGCGCAGGCTGGGCATCACAGTCATGTTCTGCACTTGCAGTTCGTGGCCGTCGTTCGGACAGCGGCTGTGGTCGAGGTCGAACTCGTAGGGAAGGCCCTTCTTGGCGTAGTCTTCGGGGCCGATGTCTTTCTTTTCGTACGGGCAGTAGGGGCGCGTGCGCTGGCGTGCGTTGTGAATCCAGCGAACCAGATAATCGTAATTTGCCTTTTCGCCGACGCGGGTCAGGTTTGCGGCGAAAGTGCCGCCCTGCATCTGATCGCCTTCTCCGATGGAGTGGCAGGCCAGGCATCCGCGGGTCTCGAACAATTCTTTTCCGTGCGCGGCATTGCCCGGCTTGTGTTTGGGAAGTGGGTCGGTAAATCCCGATTGCCAGATGTAGGCGGAAATCGCCTGAATCTGATGATCGCTCAGGCGAAAGTTCGGCATCTTGGTGGTGGGGCGGAAATCCGAAGGCTTCTTGAGCCACACCGGAATCCAATTCTTGTTCAGCTTCAGCCGGATATCTTTCAGGTTCGGACCAACCTTCTTCTGGTCCTGCATCAGGCTGTGCGACTGGTAATCGAGTTGCTGCAAGCGGCCGTCCAGCTTGCTGTTGGCCACGCGCAGGTCGACTGCCTGGGTGTTCAGCTTGTTTGCTTCTTCGTTCGACTCGGCCGCGTCTGCCTGCTTCATCAGGTAGGCGGTTTGCTTGAGATTGTCTATCTTCTGGTTCTCGATCTGCTTGATCTGTTGGCCGACAGCGTTTAGATCTTCGGGCTCTTTGTCATATCCCTCGTAGCGGTGGCAGCCCATGCAACCGCGCTGGCGGAAGAGGTCTTTTCCGTTATTGAGGGTGAGCCACTGAACGTCACCGCTGGCCAGCACCATGTCGGCGGCGTGGCAATTCTGGCAACCGGCTTGCGCGTTTTCTTTGGGGAAGAGCGGCCAAAGCCAGTGCTCGTAGTTGCCGTGCGCTTTCTCAACGCTGGTAGTGGCGCGGCCGTTGCCTTGATGGCACGGCGAGCAGCCGAACTTCTCGGGATCATGAATCTGCAATAACTCGGGCTGGGGATGGCTTCCGAACGCATCGGCGAACTCATCCGGTTTCTTCTCGCCTTTTGCCGTCATCGAGGCCGGAGTGATTTTCAGCGGCTCGCGGGCGTTCATGTGGCAGGATTCGCAGCGGTCGACGATGTTGGCCTCGGCCACGTTGATCTGCACAATCGCCGGAACCCATTCGGTGGCCCGTCTTTTCAAGCCATCGATTTGCTGGGGCGTGAGGTCGACCATGTGATCGGAGATGTATTCATCCAGCTTTGCCTTAGCGGCGGTGACCGGCTTTAACACATCGCCCAGGTCCAGGCTTAGTCTCGTGCGTTCGTCGCGGATCCCGTTGTACTTTTCTTCGAGTTGCTGGAAGGTGTATTTTTCTTTACTGCCGTCCGGGTATTCAACGGTTGCCTGTTCACTCTTGTATGAATCAATCTCTTTGCGCTTGCTGGCCTTCGCCGAATCGCTTTTACTGGTTTCGAGTTCGTAGGTCAGGGCGTTGACGTAGGCACGGCGGTCGGTGAATACGCTTTGCACCGCGAGCAGACGGGCGCTGGCATCGTCGAGCTTCTTGCGCGCTTCCTCGGCCTGCGACTTCGAATCCTGATAAGTCTTTTCGTACGCCTGCTTGAGGGCGAGGTAATCCGGATTCTTCTCGACGTCTGTTTCCGAGATGGACGACTTGGAGCGCGCGCTGTTCAGGAATGCCGGATAACGGTCTTTCCAGTGCTCCTGGAAGGCCTTCCAGGGCCGCTGGGTCCAGGCCTCGTCCCACAGGGCCCAGAACAACGTTGCCATCAGAATCACCATCGCGACCAGGTAATAGGCGGCGTACGACTTAGTTGTGATCGGGTCCTGCTCGGGGTTGGGTTGTTCAGGCACCGCTTCCTCCGAAAGTGTTTGTCATTCCGAGAATGCTCGTCGTTTCCGCGAAGCGAGAAGGTCATTCCCCGCAGCCGCGCTTGCTATAGATATCCTTCGACTTCGCCAGCGATTCGCGATACGAATCACTGGCTACGCTCAGGATTACAAGCTAAACATTGAACCAGGGCGTAATCCATACGTACTTGATGTGCCACAGGAGGCGTAGCCCCATCTTTAGGGGCAGGGCGACCATGGTCAGCAAAAGAAACTGGGTAATAGAAAATTGCAGCAGGCTCATGCGATTGAAGTCTTTGGCCATGTATCGCCGGAAGAGCGAGTACACGAGAAAGCCTCCGAGCAGGTAATAGCCGCCGACTACGATCGCGCCGAACAGCGCTTTCGCCATGTTCGACGTGATCCCGAAAATGTCGGGGAGGTCGCGGTTCACCTCATAGATGAGCCGGTTGTGATCCCAGGTCTGCCCCGGCCAGAACCACTGCCAGCCGGGGCCGCGAATGAAGGTTCCGATGATGATCATCGCGACCCAAAGAATGATGAAACCAAATAAAAAGGTGCCGATGGAGAATTTGCGCTGCTTCCACGTGTAATAGCCGCTGCCCAGCGGATTGGTATCGACATAGGGAATGACCATGAGGCCTACGATGATCATCGTGGGCATTACTACGCCTGCGATCCAGGGGTCGAAATAGACGAGCATCTCCTGCAGTCCCAGGAAGTACCACGGAGCCTTCGCCGGATTCATGGTCAGGTTAGGATTGGCGGGCTCTTCGAGCGGGGCGTTGAGCGTGATCGACCAAACCATCAGAATGATGGTGACGATGATGGCGGCAAGAAACTCGATGCGGAGAAGGAACGGCCAGACGTGAACTTCCTTTTGCCAGCCCGGCTTGAAGGGCCAGGTTTTACGGTGATGCGTTTTGGCGAGAGCAGCGTCGCCTTCGAGTTGCGCGATGAGCTGGTCGTTGGCGTGGGCCTGCTTCCATGCCAGATAAATGTAGAAGCACAGCAGGGGGATCAAGCCCACGATCGGCACGTTGTCTGGAGCGGAACAAATCTCCCAAAGTTGTCGCCAGTCCATAAGATTTTCCTGTAGAGATCTAGCCTGTTACTCTCCTGCTGCTTTCGGTCCTCTTCGCGGTTTGTCGGCTTCCGCTTCGAGCATCACCGGGGCTGGGCCGGAAATTCCGCCGTCTTTGCGCACGCGCCAGAAATGGACGATCATCAGGATCGACGCGACGATCGGAATTCCGATGCAGTGCCAGATGTAGGAACGCAACAAGGCATTCGCATCTACGATCGAACCACCGAGCAGACCAAAGCGGACGTCGTTATATGGAGTCATGCCGAGCATCGAGCCGAACGGGCCTTCATGGCCTAGTAGCGGCGTGGCTCGCGCCATGTTCGTGCCTACGGTTACGGCCCAGAATCCCAGCTGATCGTCGGGCAGAAGATATCCCGTGAACGAGAGCAGCAAGGTGAATACCAGCAGCAGGACGCCGATGTTCCAGTTGAATTCACGCGGCTTCTTATAGGACCCGGTGAGAAACACGCGGAACATGTGCAGCCAGACGCCGATCACCATCAGGTGAGCGGCCCAGCGATGCATGTTGCGAAGAATCTTTCCGAAGGGCACGTCGTGCTCGAGGTAGAGCACATCGCGAAATGCCTGCACCTTGCTGGGGTGGTAATAGAACATCAGCAGCACACCGGTGTAGGTGAGGATAATGAAGAGAAAGAATGTGATCCCGCCCATCCCCCAGGTGTAGCTGTAGCGCACGGCATCACGATTGATCTTGGCGGGATGCAGATGCAGGAAGACGTTCGAAAGCACGCCCAGAGCTCGATTGCGCGGCGTGTCGTCGTGCTTGTGACGGAAGATCGAAGTGTAGACCTGAGTTTTGGTCGGGTCTTTCAGGCCCTCGATCTGCTCCTTTGCTTTGGCGGGGATGTCGACCTTCATCGCCTGAATGTCGTCTTTGACGCGGTCGACCAGGCCCACTTTACCGTTCTTGCCGTTATTTTCGTCAGCCATTATTGCCTCTTCGTTACTAGCTAAAGCCAGCGGGACGCCGGCGCTACACTCCGGTTAAGAATGCTCCTGGATCGTTGAAATGCGACGGCTGACCCTTCGGCCACTGATAGAGCCTCGAGGTATCGACAATGATCTGGCCATCGGGGGCAAGTTCCACTTTGGCGCGGTCCATGGGACGCGGGGCCGGGCCCTCGAAGTTGATACCCTCGCTGTCATAACCGCTGCCGTGGCAGGGACACTTGAACTTGTTTTCGCTCGGCTTCCAGTCTGGGGTGCAGCCGAGGTGGGTACAGCGCGCGTAGATCACGAACACCCGGTCCGGAGTGCGATCGACCCAGATGCGGTACTTCTGCTGAAATTTAGTATCGACGCCGAGCGCGAACTCCGAAGGATAGCCAATCTTGAAAACTGTGTTGGGCTCGAAAAGAGTGCGAGGTAGAAAGAATCGGAAGAAGGCCAGGAACCATGCGGCCAGAAAGCCGGTTACCGCGACCCACACCAGACGGCGGCGGCGCCGATCGATCTCGGTGTTCGAGGGACCAGTAGAGGAGAGTCCGGCAGATGCTGCCGCTTTCGAGGTTCCGACCGCTGGCGTGCCGACATATTTTGTGGCATCCATTGCGCCTGTGGGTGCGGGTTTCGCGCCCTCTGGATTCGGGCTGGGCTTGTCGCCCTCCGGCTCCGGCATGAGTCTTCCTCCTTATTCTTTTCTACTCGTCGATCTGGTTCCGGTCGAACAATCGTGCTGCGCTAATCCGCCGCCACCAACGCCGGCGTCGCGACTTGCCTGCCCTGTCCGTGAATCGGAATACCGGAATCGACCACATCACCCAGGGCCTGCAGCACCAATTGCGCCAGGGCCGAAATAAATTTTGGAGAATCGTTCAGGCCCGCGCTCATCTCGAACTGCGTGATGCCCAGGCGCCGGGCTTCCGCGCGGGCTTCGTGATCGATCTCGCCTAGAGTCTCGACGTGGTCGGAAACGAAAGCCACCGGCACAATACAAACCTCCCGAATCTTCTCACTAGCGAGGTCATGCAACGTGCGGTGAAGCGAGGGCTGCAGCCATTTGCTGGCTCCGACCTTGCTCTGGTAGCAGAGCCGGTGACGATTGGGCCAGCCGCCGCGCTCCATCAGGAGGCGCACTGTTTCCTCAATGTGCCGCTGGTAGGGATCCCCCTTCGCGATCACAGACATGGGGACGCTGTGCGCGCTGAAAACGATCTCGGCGCGTTCGGGCACGGGGAATCGTGCCAGAGCCTCTTCAATTTTCTCGATCACTGAATCTAGATAGATCGGATGCCGGTAGAAGGGACCGACGTTGCAAACGGGCACCGGATCGCGGAACAGCCGGCGCCACTCGTTCAAACTGCTACCCGTTGTGGTCGAGGAGTACTGCGGATACAGGGGCAGCAGGACCACTTCGTCGCATTGCGCAGCCTGAAGTTCTGCGATGGCTTCCCGGGTAAAGGGATGCCAGTAGCGCATGGCCAGGAAGCAGCGCGCGTCCCGACCGCGATTCATGAGCTCGGCTTCGAGGGCGCGCGCCTGGCGCTCGGTGAAGCGGCGGATGGGCGAGCCTCCACCGATCGTGGCGTAGTGATGCTGCACTTTACGGGCGCGGGTGGTCGAAATCAGTTTCGCGAGAGGTTTGCGGCCGATGCGGGCAAAGGGAAAGTCAATAATATCGGGATCGCAGAAGAGGTTATAAAGGAAAGGCTCGATCGCAGCCAGGGTGTCAGGACCGCCCAGCTGAAACAGAACCACCCCTACACGCCGTGTTGTGCGCGTCATCCCCTCAGATTCCCCAGAACCGGCGAATTTACTCCCATCTGCGGTGAGAGTCAATGGCGAATGCGAAATCGGTAGCCCCCCAGTTGCACGCAAATGATTTCTTGAAATCCCTTCAACTCACTGTGTGGTGATTCAGGTCGAGGGTGAAGTGGTCCAGCAGCGTAGGGGCGGCCTTGGTCGTCACGTTTACTCCGAGAAACTGGCACGTAACTGTGGTGGCGGAAACCGTGATTCTCAAGAAGCCGAAGTTGTTCTCGTTGATGGCATCCAATCGCAGCTTATTGCCTTTCGCATCCGTGCCCATGAAGGGGAGCTTGGGCAAGGCGCCGGCGCTGGTTCTCTTGAATCCCGAAAGATTGAAATAGCCGCCAGTGCCGGCCACGATGAAAGGAATCTGAGTGCTTCCGATAAAGCGCGTATAGCGTTCGTAGAGATGAGCGTGCCCCGAAAGGACCAGATCCGGCAGAATTCCGGCTTGCTGGCAGGCGTTGTCGATCTGGGCCAGCATTGCCGGGCTCGGTGCATGGTCCTGGCTGCCGGTAAACGGGGGATGGTGAACTGCGATGATCAGTGCGCGCCGGTTTCCGGCGGTTCTCTCTTGCGCTGCGGCTTTCAACTGCTGCTGCAGAAAAGTTAGCTGCGCCGTCCCTACCACCCCGCCTGAAATCACTCCTTGAGTGGCACCCTCACTGATGTTTGAGTACAGACCGATTATCTTCACCAGAGGTGCGTCCAGCGTGAAATAGACTCCCGGCTGAGTCATGGTGGTTCGGGCAAATCCCTGAGCTTCCGGATTGTGGCCGGGGGCTTCGGTACAGAAGTTCTCGTAAAAGCCGTCGAGAGATTTTTCGGGCAGGCTGGGAGAAACCATGCCGTCGTGGTTCCCGGGGATGGCGAAGATGGGAGCGTTGTAATCGCGGTAAGGATCGTAAAACTGATCGTAGTAATAGCGTTCCTGGCCAAGGTAATAAACCACGTCGCCGAGGTGGTAAAAGAAAGCGGGCAGTCCGTTCTGGTAAGTTTTGCCTTGCAGATCGGTGGCCATGGCATCGGCCACCGCGAATTGCTTGGAAGGTTCCTTGACGCCGCCGCTGTCGCCTACGGCATGAAAGACGATCGACTTCGCTCCCTGAATTTGCTGAATGTCGGCTGGGGTCAAAACCTGAGCGAGATCCAGCACTTCAGGTTGCCTCCAGGATTTGGGGATGGGCTGCAGGGCAGTCCCGGCCGTGACATTGGAATCGGCGAAAACGTCAGACTGGCTAAAATTTCCATAGTCGTCGGGCGAGGGCTTGGGGTTGGCAAATACGAACCCGCCGACAGTTGTGCCGGCTTTTCGGGTTGGGGACTTCTTGGCTGGGTGGGTTTTCGCCTTGGGTTTCTTGCTGCTCTTCTTCGCAACCATACGGTCTTCTCCTTATCGTCCTGCGGCTAGGCGCCGATGGAATGCCCGTCTTGCCAGGCGGACACTACCCAGGAATCGGACGGAGCCCAACTTCAGAGTTAACCCCAAGAGTTAACCCAAAGAGTTAACCCAACTGCAGAATTGACCACGGGGCCGAGAGCGATGCTTGCGAGAAGTTGCTTGGGAAGCAACCGGAATTGCCACACTTTGTTGCTACCGGTCGCTTGCTAGATGGGACAGGACTGTATCGCAATCCTGGAACGCAGGCAAGAAGAAATTTTGCAGGGCGAGCGGCGCGCTTCGGATTGAAGCGCACCACTCTGGATTGGAATTCTCCGCGCCGTTGAAGAAGGCGACTACGGCAGTCTCAGTTCCCCGTGTTCCGGCACCACAATCTGCCTGCGCTCTCCGGCAACCCAATACAGCACGCGCAGAACTTTGTGTACTTCGGGATCAGGGTCGACGCCCATGCTGCGGTTATCCACGACCACGAAGAGCTGAGGTCCATGTTTGTAGCTGCGCAAGGTATCCGTCACATCGACGAAATGCCCGGCGCCTCCATAGAAGGCGCGCATGATGTGAAGTTCGCGATCGTGCCATTCGTATCCCCGGTCGGGATCGAGAACCAGGTTGACATGGGAATATTCAGCAAAGCGAAACTCCTCGACGTTGCCGTCCCAGTGCCGGATGCGGATGAACAACTCTTTGACGTGATTTCGCGCAGGATCTACGCCCAGATTCTGATCGTTGACATCGAACTGGAGGACGCCGTCGCGCATAAACGAACGCACTCGTGGAGTTACATCCACGCGGCGGTCGCGGGCGCCGTACTCCGCTGCCACCAACGCCCCGCCCTGCGCCACCGCCGAACCTGCGAAGAGAAACATGCAGGCCACAGCAGTGACCACATTTGAGACAAATCTCTGCTTCATAAATGCCCCTTTTCTGCCTCACCGACTGGTGAGGCCCCAAGCACTACAATGACGATATCTTAATGGATTGCGGCGGGTGTGGTCTTCGCTTTTTCCATTTCTTCGATCACTGAGTCCGCGAATTGCGAAGTGCCCGCCTTACCGCCGATATCTTTGGTGAGCTTCTCGGAGTGGCGGTATACCTTTTCCAGCGCGTTACGAATCTGCAACGAAGCGTCGAACTCGCCGAGATGGCGCAGCATCAGCAGTCCGGAGCGCAGCAAGGCAGTGGGATTTGCCACGTTCTTGCCTGCGATGTCGGGGGCTGAACCATGAACTGCCTCGAAAATGGCGCAATGGTCGCCTAGGTTGGCGCTGGGCACAAATCCCAGGCCGCCTACAAAGGCGGCGCACAAGTCTGAAATGATGTCGCCGTACAAGTTTTCCATGACCAGCATGTCGTACTGATACGGATTCATGACCAGCTGCATGCACGTGTTGTCGACGATATGCTCCCCATAGGTGATCTCGGGATAGTCCTTGGCTACCGTGCGGCAGCAGCGCAGGAACAAGCCATCCGAGAGCTTCATGATATTGGCTTTGTGGATGGCATGAATCTTCTTGCGCTGATTCTTGCGGGCATAATCGAAGGCGAATTTCGCAATGCGGGTCGAGGCCTTCTCGGTGATGATCTTCAGGCTTTCCACCACTCCGGGCACGACTTCGTGCTCCAGTCCGGAGTACAAGCTTTCGGTGTTCTCGCGGACGATGATTAGGTCGACATCGGGATAGCGCGTGGGGATGTGCGGCAGATTGCGAATCGGCCTGAAATTGGCGTACAGCTCAAACTTCTGGCGGAGGGCAACGTTGATGCTGGAAAAGCCGCCGCCCACAGGGGTGGTGACTGGTCCTTTCAATCCCACGCGGGTGCGCTCGATTGATTCGATTACTTCTTTAGGAATGTACTCGCCATGCTTTTCGAACGCGTCGGCGCCTACCTGGAATGACTCCCACTCAAACTTCACGCCCGTCGCTTCGAGAATACGTACCGTGGCTGCGGTGACCTCGGGACCGATGCCATCGCCGGGAATAAGAGTTACTTTATGACTCATGATTTTCTTTAGGCAAGGGACTAGGGGTCAGGGGCTAGAGACTAACGCAACCTCCGCTCCGAGAGCCCTGCTAACCCCAAAGCCCTGATCCCCAAAGCCCTGATCCCCAAAACCCTGATGCCAAAACCCTGATCCCTAAACCCTGCCTATCCACTCTTCTTCGCTTTAATATCCGCGGTGTCTTTCGATTTCACCAAGTCCGTCAGCTCGTTCATGAATTCCTTTACGTCTTTGAAATCCAGATAGACGGAGGCAAAGCGCACGTAGGCCACTTTGTCGTAGCGGCGGAGACGGTTCATGATGAGTTCGCCCAGTTCGCTGGTTTTGCGCTCGCGTTCCTGCGACTCGATGACGAACGATTCCGCCTCGTTCACGATCTGTTCCAGCTTGCTGATGGGCACCGGTCGCTTCTCGCAGGCCCGCAGCAGGCCGTTTAGAACTTTCTGGCGGTCGAACTTCTCGCGGCGTCCGTCCTTCTTGATCACCATGTACGGGATTTCGTCGATGCGCTCGTAGGTGGTGAAGCGCTTGCTGCACTTCAGGCACTCGCGGCGGCGGCGGATCGACTCCGCCTCTTTGCTCTCGCGCGAGTCAACTACTTTGTCGTTAGCAAATCCGCAAAAAGGACATTTCATGGCGCTGTCGTTGGTCGATAAACGAATCTGTCTAGCTAAATTGAATTGTCGGGATCAATATAGAAATTGTAACAGGGGAGTGAGGCCAGGCCGCTCAGGCCGTACCTACGTAAGACAGGAATTTGCGGCCTACGCCGGTCCGTCGATCTCCGACTCTTCGGCCTGATGACTCTCCTTCGACAATTTCCGTAGCGATAATCTTTCGTGATGCGCCAGTGCCAAGCCCAGGGGTACGACGGCTGCGAAGGTGACCAGCCAAAGCAAAATTCCGCAACTGGCCGCCATCTCCGGAGGTACGTCGAACACACTTGAGAGCGCGGCGATGGTTGCCATCTGCGAACCGCCGCCTACCGCCGGCAACTGCAGCATCGAACCCACCATGCTCGCTCCCATGAGAATCAGAATCTGCGACACCGGGATCTCCAGCGCCGCCATGCCGTAGGAGTGCGTGACCTCCTGATAGGCGAGCGCGATGATGTACCACATCCCTACCGAAACCAGGGTCAGCCAAAGCATGGAGGCGGGCCCGTGAATCGTGTCCAGTCCCGCGCCAAACTCGCGCACCTTCTGAGCCATTCTGTGGCCAAGGTTCGACGAAAGATGCGCGAATTTCTCTTCCACCCAGCGCGCGACCGCGTCTCCGCTGCGCCGGATTACGATCGCGGCCACGGTAGTTATCACCACCACGCCGATCAGGAAGAACCCGCCTTCCTGGAAGCGCCGGTAGTACTCCGGATGCGGAATCGCGGGTAATGCGCTGGGCAGAAAAATCGCCAGCACGATCAGCACCGTGAAGGCGCCAATATCAAAAATGCGCTCCACTGCCCACACCGCCAACTGGGAAGAGAAGGGAAGATCGGTGCGGCGCGCGATCAGATAGGGACGAATGAATTCTCCCGCCCGTCCCAGCAGGGCCAGGCCGGTGAAGCCGATCACTGTCGGAGACAACATGTCCATCATGGTTGCTTTCGGCCGGACCGGCTTCAGAAAAATCTTCCAGCGAAGGGCGCGCAGGAAATATGCGATATAGATGAGTGCGATGGCATGTAAAACGTGAAACTTCTTAATGTTGTGGGTCTGCGCCCAGAATGTGCCCCAATCAAAACTTTGCCAGTGGCGATACTGCAGGTAGAAGAGAGCGGCCAGGATGAAGAACACCACCGCACTGGCCAGCATGCGCTTTTTGTCCATGAAGGGGAGAAGCCTCGCGCCGCGACCCTCGCAACGAGAAGCGGAAACGGCACTCTCAAGGTAAATGAGTGTGACCGGAGGGTCAAACCAAGAAGATGTGTTAGTCGCTGGGAGTGGGACTGGCTTTCGCCTGGGACTTGATTGCCGGCGTTCTGGCTGACTTGCTTCCTGAGCTCTTCGGAGCCGACGGCTGAGTTGCGGTCTTCGCGGCGAGTTTCTTTTTGTTGAAGTCGCGGACGACTCGGGCTACGTAGGCTTTGGTCTCGTAATACGGAGGTACGCCGCCGTATTGTTCGACCCGCTGAGGGCCTGCGTTGTAAGCGGCCAGCGCCTTGACGAGATCGAAGTTATAACGCTCGAGGAGTTCTCGCAGATAACGGGTTCCACCTTCGACATTGGCCCTGGGGTCGAAAGCATTTTGCACGCCCAGGTTCGACGCGGTCTGGGGCATCAACTGCATCAATCCTTGCGCGCCCTTGGGCGATACGGCGCGTATATTGAAGCCGCTCTCGGCGCGAATCACGCTGTTCACCAGATCCGGGTCGAGATGGTAAGTTCCGCTTGCGGCTCTTACTACCTCGTTCAGATCCGGCTGGATGTTCTTCGATGGAGTTTGCGTCAGGGGGCGAGAGGCGGAATCGTTTTTTCCCGGTTCGAGTGGTGTTGCTTCTGCTGGCGCGGATTCGAAGTGATCGATTTCTACAGTTGGCACGTCGACGAAACTTGTGTCGTCGCCGTCTACGTAGAGACGAGTGATGCTTCCGATGACCTTCCGGCGCTCGTGGCGGATGGAGAAGCCGTTGCGCAGGACAGCGGTGTCGGCGGCTGGGCAGGGAAGCGCTGTCGCTGCGATTAGGAGAACGACCGCCGCCCATTGCACGATCTGGATTGCCTTCGTCATGTGTGAGAAGCCAGCCGAGTCCTCAGGGGCTGAAGCCCCGACCTTCTTGGTTCCTCTACGGCACGGCTTAAGCCGTGCCCTTCCCGAACGTTTTCGGCGCGGCTTGAAGCCGCGCCCTTTCAAATCAATGCTGCGAATCTTGGCTGCCGACCACTTCGGCTACCGCCGCGGCTACGCCGCAGCGATCGTTGCTGAGGGTTACGCTCCAGCCGCGATCGCGCAACTCCTCGCAGGCATTCCCCATGATAAACGGACGGCCTGCGAACTCAAGCATTTCCACATCGTTATGGTTGTCACCGATGGCCATGACCTGCTCGCGGCGGTAGCCGCGATGCGCGGCCCAGCGCTCGAGGGCGTGGCCTTTGGAACAGCCCGCATTCAGCACGTCGATCATGGAAAGATCGCGCTCGGGATACTCGGTGCGCAGGACCGTAATCCTACCTTGCATCCCGTTGGCTTCGAGCGTCGCCAAGGCGTGGCTCATCCGCTCCATCGAGCCGCAAAACATGGCCTGTACGGGATCGCTGGCCAGGGCGTTCTCGATCGGGACTACAAACTCGATATAGGCCATATTCTTTTCCAGCCAGCGCCGGATGCTTGCGTTCAGGTCGTCCAGGTGCTCGAGCACGATGGCGCCTTTGGATTCCTTATCAAAGGTAAGAACGGTATTGCCGCGGAAGTCTTGCATGGTCCCGCACAACTCGCGGCAGAGTTCGCGCGGCATCAGGTCGCGATGGAAAGTCTCTCCTGCGAGAGAACGGGTTACGGCGCCATTCGAGCTGATCAGCCAGAGATCAAACCCTAGCTGCTTCGCGATGGGTAAGGCGAAGGTGTGGCGACGTCCGGTGACCAATACGACTTCGAGGCCGAAATCATGGGCGCGACGAAGGGCTGCGAGGTCGTCGTTGGAAATCTGGAATTGCGGGTTGAGCAGTGTGCCGTCGATGTCAGAGGCGATGAGGCGGACGGAAGCGGGCTTCGGGCTTCGGCTATCGGGCTTCTGCAAGACTGGGCTTCGGGCTTCGGCTGTCGGGCTTCGGCCATTCGCATTCGACACACTTTCATTGTGACATATATGCTTGCGCCCGGGATCGCACAGTCCCTCTTGAGCTTTGCCGAAGCCCGAAGCCCGAAAGCCGAAGCCCGCCTCAGGCGGCTGGCTTCCGTACGGATCTGATAAGGCCATTCAGGAGTCGACCGACCTCGGCGCAGCGTTGCAACAGTTCCTGACTTAGAGGTTTGCCTAGGAATCCAAGATCCATGGCGATGGCAACTTGAGTCTCGATTTCGAAGACCGACCCACGAGCGGTCGCGAGGAACTGACTGAGTTCACGGTCGGAGAAGCGACCTTTGCCTTCGGCGATGTTGCTTGCAACCGAGACGGCCGCTCTTCGGAGTTGGCTGGTGAGACCGAACATCTCTTCCCGGGGGAATTTTGCTGTACTTCGGTAGACCTCTAGGACGAGCGCCATTGCACATTGCCAGACTTCAAGGTCTTTGTAGGTTCCGCTCATTGGTAATAGTCCTCTGCCTTGCAGATTACGTTTTCTGGTTCTGAATGCGCGGTGACATCCGTCACAAGCAGGGTGTGGAAAACGCAACGACGGTGTCGAGCGCGAAGCCCGAAGGCTGAAGCCCGGGGCCCGAAGCCCGTGGTATTCTTCGCTGTCCATGGGATCACTTGTCTTTCTCGGCGGGTGGGGATTCATTCTGCAGGCGGTGGCGATCGTGCACTTCATCCGCCGGCGGCCGGATACGTATTGGATTTTTATCATCGTTTTCCTGGGAGGGATTGGCGCGCTGATCTACATAGTCGCGGAAATGATTCCGGATGCCGGGCTGCTGCGGGGATCGTTTCAGGCTTTTCCGCGCAGACGGCGGATTCACGAGCTGGAGCGGGCAATACTCGACAATCCTTCGGCTGGAAATTACGAAGAACTCGGGCTGCTCTATCTGGACGACGGTAACTTTGCGCGGGCGCGGGCTTGCTACGACAAGGCTATCTCGTCGCGAACGGATTCCGCCGATCCTTTCTACCGCCGCGGCATCGCGGAGATCGAACTGGGGGACTTCGCTGCGGCCGTTCCTGATCTCGAGCGCGCGGTTGCCGCCGATCCGAACTACGACTTCCAGCGCGCTAAAGGATTGCTGGCTCATGCCTACGCGCAGACTGGGCAAGCAGAAAAAGCCGAGGTCCTCTTTCAGCAGGCCACGAAGATTTCGACAAGTTCGGAGACTTACTACAATTACGCTCTCTTCCTGCAGGCACAGGGCCGGATCGAAGAGGCTCGGGAGTGGGCTCAGAAGATTCTCGACAAGAGGCCGAGCATGCCGGGATATCTGCGGCGTCGAGAGCGTCCTTGGTTTCGCAAGGCGTATGCGCTGCTGGCGCGGCTGCGGCTACAGTAGAGCGGGCTTCCGGCTTCGGCTTCGTCAAACCTACGTCCGGAGTGTTCTGACACGCGTCGCTCGGTGCGTCCTCCAGACTTCATATCGGCACGACTGAAGTCGTGCCCTTCCCGATCTCGGCAAGTTTCAGGAGTAATCGTTCAATAGCGATCGTTGGTGTCGATGTTGAAGCCGAGGATGGCGTCGACTTCTATGGGCTGGGTGCCGCGCATGGCGGGGCGGAATTTCCAACTGGGCAGGGCAGCCATAATCTTGGCAGTCATTGCGGCGGGGCCAGGTTCGAGGACCTGGAGATTCTTCAGATTGCCGGAAGCATCGAGTCTGCATTTGATCACGACGCGGGCGTGCGGAAGGTTGGCTGGCAATTCGGTGCGAATTCCTTGCGGGCCGGTCGGCGTTCCGGCCTGGGCGTGCGCCGCGGGGTTGACTTCGGCAAACTGCATCACAACCGTGCCCATCGCCGTATCCACATAGACGGTGTAGTTGTCGCCGGGGAGCTTGCCGTAGAAATCAAACGCACCGCCCGATCGCGACGTGGCGACGATCGTGATTGCCGGGCCGTCCTTTGGCGTTACCGGGGAACGACCGGGAGGGGTGGGAGCGCTGCTGCCGTCTGAACCGAAGCTGGGGAGATTGACGACGTTTGTGCTGCCGCCGCGAACGTCGACGCCGGGCACAGCCGGGGAGCCGGTGGGAGCGCTGCCTGCGCCTCCGGGACCGGGTGTTGGAGAAATTCCGTTGCGCGCGGTCGAATCGGACCCGACTCCGGTTCCGGTCTTGCTTGCGCCTGGCCCGGCGCCGCTCTTCTCCATATTTAAGCCGCTGCCCGGGCCGTCTCCGTGGCCGATACTTGCGCCTCCACCGGAACCGCCGAGGCCCGGTTTGTCTCCGCCGGAGGGCGACATCGCGATTGAGCCCTTCCCGCCGCTGCCTGGCATTCCCACCTTGGAGCCGGGTTGGGACGAGATCACAATTCCAGAACCGCTGGTGCTTCCCGCTTCGCTTTTAGGAGGAGCCAGAACCGAGCCGGAGTCGCCGGGGCCACCGAGGCCGATACCTTTTCGGCCAGAGCCGGATAGTCCGGGGCCGGAGCCGATGGAGGGAGGCGGCGGAATCACGTTGTTGGCCAGCTGCGTGCCGTTGCCGGAAGCGCCGGAATTTCCGGGACTTCCTCCGGGACCTCCGGAACCAGCTACTGAACCCGATCCGGAACCACCGACCGATGGAGGCGGGGGGATAACGTTGGATGCGGCGAGGGTTGATCCCTGAGTTCTTCCAGAAGCCGAGTTACTGGAACCTCCAATCGAGGGCGGAGGAGGAACGACGCCGGCAGAGAGCGAGCCTCCTGAACCTCCGGCCGCGCTGCGAGCTGTTCCTGAGCCCACGGTAGGTGGAGGGGGAACGACGCTGTTCGCGACTGAGCTGCCTGGCCCGGTCGAGGCGTTGCGAACCGTTCCTGAAGTGTTTCCTGTTGAGACCGCTGGTGGAGGCGGCACAACATCCTGGGTTCCGAAAAGTTTGCCGATGACGCTGCTCACGAACGATCCGTTGCCTGCTGGGGTTGGGGGCGGAGGGACAACGGCTCTTGAGGAGTCGGCACCGCTTTCCAGACGCCGAAGGTCGTGCGTGGAATCGGCGGAGGGCGGCGGCGCGACCACAGACGGCGCGGGCAGAGTTAGCTTCGCATTGCGGGAACTCTCGCGCTCCGGCGCTGAAACTGGCGGAGGCACGACTGCGACACTGTTCATCTGCACTCGGGTTGGTGAAACTTCGTGATTGATGGCTGCGGGAGCGGGCGCAACCACCCTAGCGCTGAGCTCTGGAGCGGAACGCGCCTGATCGCGCGAAACCTGTGTCGACGCCGGGCCGATCACGTTGGTCTCCAAGGAAGGTGCGGCCTTGGTGCGTTCACGGGAAACATTGGGGGCTGGGGCGATGATGCTGGGATCCGGAGCCGGCGCGATCAGGGTGTGTTCAGAACGGACGCTGGGCGCGGGGGGCACGACTGCCGCATTCAGTACAGGAGCGGATCGAGATTTATCCGAAGAAATGCTGGGAGCCGGTGCTATGACAGCGCCCAAAGTTGGTGCGCCGCGGGACGGATTGCGATCGACGTTACCTGGTGCCGGAGCAATCACGTTGACTGGAAGACTAGGAGCAACAAGAGTTGAGCGCAGGCCTTCGGAGGGAGGCGGGCCTGGGTTGGCGGGTGCTGGGTTAGTTTTGAAGGCGAGCAGGTTGGCCACTGCACCCGAGCTAGAAGGAAGTTTGAGGTCGGGCGCGTCGACAACTTTGGGTGTGAGCGAGCCGCCGCGGGCTACGTGAATGGTTTGGGTTCGGTGATGCGCTTCATGACCACCGGCGCGGCCGGTGGCTCCGGCCTGAGCGCCGCCGAGGTCTTCGGTGCGCGGCAGTTCGTCGCCGGAGTAATAGATCACTTCATACGGCTGCACCTTGGGTGGCGCGTAGGGGCGCAGCTTGGCGATCTCCTTCGGGATTACGATCAGGACGAACAATATGAACGCTTCCAGCAGCAACGCAGCCAGCATGCCTGAGTAGGGGAAAATGCCGTGAGGAGCTTCGCCAGCGAGGCGCGCACCGGAGCGGGCAAAGGCGGGACGGATAGAGGTGACAAAGTCCTGCCATCGCGGGGACCATTCGACCAGGAGCTTGGGCGCGTCGTGAAGATCACGAAGCTCGGTCGCTTCTTCGAGTTGGAGCGTGTCGGTCACTGAGGGGTTGTGTGGCTGAACTGCTTTAGGCCGATCTGCTTTAGGCCGATCTGCTGGGGGAGTCGTGGCCGAAGCTGCTAGACGTCCTCCTTCATCTTGATCTCAATTCTATCTCCCAAAGCCGTTCCTGTTGAGGTTATCGTGTTTTGCGGCAGTTCCAGAACTGAGGCGGCCCGCAGGCGAACCGGCGCGAATCGCCAGGGCCGGAGGCCGGGCTCGAGGTGCACGACCGTGCCGGCAGGGTCGAGGTAGACCACGTCGATGGGGAATCGCATAGCTAGAGTATGAACGCCCCGGCAGGGCCGAATCCAGAGGCCGCAGCCGTTACGGAAGTCATCTTCAGAGGCTCCGAGCAGGCCACGCAAGCGGGACCAGTGGGTCTGCGCCACGGCGAGGCGGGTGGCGAGATAGAGCTGGCGGGTTTGGTTGAAAGCCTGGCCGTACGGGACCAGTCCCGGCATGACGACTCCTGATTTCTTTCTCGGATGCGGCCTGGGGCCTAACGCTCTGCGCTCGTTATTTCTTAACCCTATTTCGAGACGAGAGAGTGATAGGCCTGAATGAGGGCCGGTCCAACGGTGACGAAGAGAAACGGAACCAGAATGAATATAACGAGGGGAGGGACCATTTTAATGGTGGTTTTGGCGGCCTGTTCTTCGGCGCGCTGACGGCGGGCAGTGCGCAAAGAGTCGGAGTGAACGCGCAAAGCTTGAGCCACACTGGTGCCAAAGCGATCGGTCTGAATCAGGGTGCCGACAAGAGAACGAATGTCATCGACGCCGGTGCGGTCGACCAGATTGCGCAGAGCTTCGGCGCGGGGCTTGCCAGCGCGCATCTCAAGATTGACCAGGTGAAATTCGTCGCTGAGATCGGGATGGGCGTGATGCAAATCCTTGCCGACGCGCATCAAGGCCTGGTCGAGGGCTAATCCGGCTTCGACGCAAATCACGGTGAGATCGAGAGCGTCGGGCAGGGCGATGCGGATGCGCTGCTGGCGGTCTTTGATCATGCGCTTCAGGAAAAAGCGAGGAAGGAAGAAGCCGAACGCAGGCACGCAGACCAGCAGGCCCAGACTGGAGAAACCGGAGAAAAGGACGACGCCGCCGAAGCCTAGAAACGCCAGCAGCAGTCGGGCGCCGAGGTAGTAGCTGGCGTGGCGCGGTTCGCGAAGTCCGGCCTGGATCAGCCAACCGCGGGTCCGGGAGACGTCGGAGGGCGATAGCGGAATGGCTCGGCTGATGGGATCGAGCGCCTGCTCAAAGCGCTCTTTCATCTTCATCGCAGGTTTCTGTACAACCTGCGTCCCCTGGCCGCCCAATGCGCGCAAGCGGGCCCCCAGCACGGAACTGGGCGTCACAACGGCCGCGCCGAAGGCGAACACCACCAGCACGACGGTGACGAATACGACGATAGCCAGAATCATCGACGGCATTTTTTGTACCCGATCGTTAAACCTCGCGTTACTTAAACCTGTTTACTTACACCTGGATCTTAATAATCTTCCGGATCACGAAATAGCCGATGGTCTGTAAGGCGAGACTTACCACCAGCAAGGTATGGCCAATGGGATCATAAAAAAGGGGCCGAACAAACTCTGGACTGAACACCGCAAGAATCGCCACAACGGCTGGGGGCATGGCCATGAGCAGGGCCATGGTGAGGCGGCCCTGCGCGGTGTGAACCCGCACCTGGCGCTGAATCTTGAAGCGCTCGCGGATGACGTAAGACAAATTGTCCAGGATTTCAGCGAGGTTGCCGCCGGTTTCGCGCTGCAACATGACCGCGGTGACGAAGAACTTCACATCTACCAGGGGCACGCGCTCGGTAAGATTCATGAGGGCGTCGCGCACCGGCATGCCGAACTTCTGCTCTTCATAGAGTTTGCGAAACTCGGAAGCCAGGGGCTCGGTGGTTTCGTTGGAGATCATTTCCAGGGCGGTGGTGAAGGCATGCCCGGCGCGGACGGCGCGGGCCACAGTGTCGATCGCTTCGGGGAAAAGCTCCTCGATTTTCTCGAAGCGCTTCTGGCGGCGGTAGGACACAAATGCGTAGGGAAGAAATGCACCGATGATCAGGGCGGCCCAGGTGATGGCGGGATTCCGGCTCCAGATAAGAGCCGCGAGTCCGGCCGCCGCGCCGGAAAGCAGACACATCACGAGAAAGTTGCCGGCACGAAATTTCATTCCGGCTTGCAGCAGCGCTTCCTGCATGGCCGAAACCCGGGCGGAGCGGCGCAGCAGACTGTCGAGGGCAGGAATCTCGCTAAGCTGCTCATCGCGCAGCAGAGCAAGCTCTTCGTCAGGATCGCGCTCCGGCGCCTTCTGCACGGTCGCCAGACGATCTTTGATAAGCCTGGCTTGAGCGCGGCGCTGGTCAACCAGAGACAAAACGGCGAACATCGCCAGGGCAACGACGACGAACACCAGAAACGCAATCAAGAGAGAGGACATAAAGACTTAATCAGCGATCAAAATATCAAATTCTCTTTAAATTTCAGTCTTCGATTCAAACAGTGCCGGACGGAGCCGCGCGCCGGCATTGGCCAGCCTTTCGGCAAACTGAGGGCGGATTCCGGTCGCGCGGAACGCACCGCGTATCTTTCCGTTCTCGTCGATGCCGCGCCGGTCGAACACAAAGATGTCCTGCATGGTGATGGATTCGCTGTCCATGCCGGTGACTTCGGAAACCGAGGTGACCTTGCGGGTGCCGTCGGACAAGCGGGCAACCTGGACGACGGCGTGAATGGCGGAGGCAATCTGATGACGGACGGCGCGTTCAGGAATGTTCAGGTTCGCCATCGAGACCATATTTTCCACGCGGGCCAGGGCGTCGCGCACGGAGTTGGCGTGGACCGTGGTGAGGGACCCCTCGTGGCCAGTGTTCATGGCCTGCAACATGTCGAAAGCTTCTTCGCCGCGAACCTCACCGACGACGATGCGGTCCGGGCGCATACGCAGGCTGTTGATTACCAGCTGGCGCTGGCGGACCGCGCCTTTGCCTTCAATGTTGGGGGCGCGAGTCTCGAGACGGACGACATGTTCCTGCTTGAGCTGTAGTTCGGCGGCGTCTTCGATAGTGACGATGCGCTCGACGTTAGGGATGTAGCCGGAAAGCACGTTCAGCAAAGTAGTCTTGCCGGCGCCGGTTCCCCCTGAGATCAGCAGGTTCAACTTTCCCTTCACCATGGTCGAGAGCAGTTCGAGCATGGGCTCGGTGAGGGTGTGGTTCTCGATCATGTTACGGGCCGTGACGGGGTCGCGGCCGAAACGGCGGATGGAGAGGCACGCGCCGTCCAAAGCCAGGGGCGGAATGATGGCGTTCACGCGCGATCCATCGGCGAGGCGAGCGTCGACCATGGGGGAAGATTCATCGACGCGACGGCCGACGCGGGAAACGATGCGCTCGATGATCTGCATGAGGTGCTGGTTGTCTTTGAAAGACAATAGCGTCAACTCCAGCTTTCCCGCTCGCTCGATGTAGACCCGATCAAAGCGGTTGACCAGAATGTCGGAGATGGTGTGGTCCTTAAGAAGGGGTTCGAGCGGACCGAGGCCAAAGATTTCATCGAGAATCTCGCGCGACAAGCGCTCGCGCTCGGCGAAGCTGAGAGGAACTACCTCGCTGTTGACCGAATTGCGGATGAGGACGAGAACTTCTTCGCGGGCGGTGTCGCCGGTGGCGCGGCCCAGTTTCTCCAAGTCAAGGCGGTCAAGGATCTTGCGGTGCAGGTCGGCCTTTACCTGCTGGTATTCGCTGTGCTCGAAGGTCTGTAGATTGGCCATAAAATCTTACCGTCTTAACCCTACGTCGTCTTAACCCTGTACGGTTTTAAACAGGGACCAAGCCGCGCGTTTCACGTCGACGTCGTTGCGGGTCAATTCCTGCGCCAGCCCTGAAAAGCAGCGGGCAATCTCGGTGTGGCTTTGCTCCATAACCGGCGTGCCCCGGTCGATGGCGGAGGAGATCGCAAAATATTGATTGGGGACGCGCCACAACAATTTAACACCGGCAGCGTTTTCTGCGTCCGCCTCGCTGAAGCCGGACACCTTGCGGAAACGATTGAGGACGAGTCGCAAGCGTTCGCGGTTGCCCGTCTCTCCCAAATACTGTTGCACGCGAGCCGCACTCCACAGCGAAGCCACGTCGGTGCAGGCTACCAGCAGTACGCACTCCGACAAATTGGCGACCAGGCGGCTGGCGGCGTCGAGGCGCGAGGAGTTATCGACGACCACGTAGCGGTAGTGCGTTACCAGCATGTCGAATAAACGGACAAACTCGGCCGTCGATGGTTCGACCGAGGCGGGAGCGTTGGTTCCTGCCAGCAACTGCAGGCCACCGCTGTGCCGGGTCATGAAACTCTCGAGCAGGGAACTGTCCATGCGGTGCAGATTCCGCGTGGCGTCGGCGAGGGTGAACAAAGGTTTGAGATTCAGATGTAAGGACGTGTGACCGAGGGGGGCGAGGTCCACAAGAGCGGTGTGGCCATGGGCCGCCTGCAGAGCGAGGGCGAGATTGACGGCCACAGTGGTCGCCCCACTTCCGCCTTTGGCATTGACCACGGAGAACACCTTGCCGCGCGGGCCTTCCTTTTGAACCTTGCGCTGGGCCGTGGTCAGGCGAACGAAAGCCTCCAGCAGGTCGGTGGTTGTGGTGGGGCGCTCGATGAATTCGCGGGCACCGGCGCGCATGGCACTCACGATGACCTGGGGTTGGTTGAGACCGCCGATGGCGAACACGGCCGAGTCGGGCAGTTCCTGGCGCAGAAGTTCAACCGCACGCATCGCGGTGGCGGGATTATCGGCCGGAACATCCACCAGGACAACATCGGGAGTAGCGGCCTGCACGCGCCGGATGACTGGATCGGATGCCGCGACCGGGAAACTGGCGCAGGTATGAACCGTGCGGGCTACGCTGGTTCCATCCACCAACACCTGGAGCACGGTGCGCTGCTCATTGTCGGTGGCCACGATGACGACTGAAAGCTCGGGCATAAACCTACGCTTTTCCCACTTCCCTAAAACCAGTTGCCAGTGTGCAGTTGCGGGTTGCCAGTGAAATCATCGCGTCCATAGGGTCTACTTTCCCGAAGGTTTCTTTCCATCGAACTTGTCATTGTTGATGAAAGGCTGCGGATTCGTAGGCCCGGGCGGTGGTGTGGCACTGGGCGAAATCCTGTGCACGGTGCAGAGGACCATCAGCTCTGAATTACTCTTTTGGACACTTTTGCTCTTGAAAAAATTACCCAGAATCGGAATGTCGCCCAGGCCGGGAACCTTGTTCCAAATGTCGGTGACGCGATTATCGATCAAGCCTGCGATCACGAAGCTTTGTCCATCCTGCAACTCGAACTCGGTCTCCGCCTTGCGGGTGCTCAAGGCGGGGACGGTGAAGCCAGAAATCGTTAGGGCATTGGCGAAATCCAGAGTGCTGACCTCCGGGGCCACCAGGAGATGAATATTGCCATTGGGCATGATCACCGGAGTGAAATCGAGCTTTACGCCAAACTCTTTGAAGGAGATGGTAACGGCCGTGAATCCCTGTCCCGGTTGCACGATGGGGAAGGGGAATTGGCCGCCGGCGAGGAAACTGGCTTTCTTGCCGTTCACGGCGATGAGATTGGGCTCGGCCAGGATCTGGAGAAGATTCTTGGTCTGCAAGGCCTCGATCACGGCGCCGAAGTGGATGTCTGGACGGAACAGGAACAGGTTCAAAACATTGCTGATGGTTTGGTTAGTCTGAAACGGGCCGCTCACTCCCTGAGTTTGGCTTACTTGCGCGGTACCGAAGCCGCCGTATTGGCCGGTGGTGGTGCTTCCGATTGTATTGCCGGCGCCGGTTGAGAAGAAGTTGGAGCCAAGTTGGGTGAGGGCGGTGCGGTCGACCTCGGCGAACTTCACCTCCAGCAAGACTTCCTGGGCACCCACGGGACCGAAGGTGAGCACGTTGACGACATTCTTGGAATAGGCCGAGGCCAATTCTCCGGCGCGCTTGGCGACATCCTCCGTAGTCACGTGGCCGGAGAGAACGATGGCGGCGCGCGACGGGGTCACAGAAATCTGTTCCTCGGGAAAGACGCGATGTTCTTCTTCGGCGCAGGCGCTGACATCAACGTCGACACGGAGATCAAAGCTGCGCGAGCGTTCCAGTTCGTCCCAGATGATGAGGGAAACTTCGCCAGGGGCTCGTCCGTGGACCAGAATCTGGGTGGACGTAAGCACGGTAGGATCGGCGACGTTAGGGTCGGTCACCGAGACACGCTTGATTTGCTCGGTCGTATTAATGAGCAGAGACTTGTCGACCATGACGCGCAGCGGAGCCGAACCCTGGGGCTGGGCTGACTGAGGCGGAAGAGTGGTCTGGGTGGCGGCTGGTGGAGGGGGTTCCTGGGGCGCCTGAGTTGCGGGCTGCTGGGGCAGAGCTTCGCCCAGGGCGATGCTCGAAACGAACAGCGGGATAAGAAACGACGATGCAACTACGAAAAATGTCGTGCGAAACTTCATCGTGTGATTCCTCTCCACATGAGGAAACCTGCAATGCAACGTATCGAAACGCTGAGGCAAAACCGCTCGCTGACTACTTAGGGTCTTCACCGCCCTGCTCCGGTAACGGGACAACAGTCTTCTTGTCACCTTTATAGACCTCTACACTGAAGACTGATGGAGGAGGAGCAGGTTTCTCAGTCTTCGGTAGCCTTACGGGACGAATGGTCACCCGCGGCGCGGCTGGCGTGCCGCCCTTGTACAGACCCTTGGCATTGGCCGGGTCCACGGAATCTTGATGCGTATCGAGCGGGTTACGCAGGGAGAGTTGAATCTTGCCTTCCGACTGAGCCAGTGTCACACGTTCGGCGTCCTCGGGAGAAGTGAGCAGCGTGATCACTGGAGTGTTCGTGGGTTCCCCGGCGGCGTTGCGTTCCAGGCGTTGCCCGGAGGCGATCACGGCCACATTCTGCAGGACTGTGGTGGTTTGGGATTCGCTGCTGCCGCCGGGAGTTCCGGTAAGGAGCACGTCAACTCGGGTTCCAGGCCCGACGAAACCAGCGACCGAGACCACTTCATTCACCCGCACTGAGACGGCCCGCATCCCCGGTGGAATCAGTGAAGGCAGACCCGATCCGGCATTTTCCGGAGCCAGTTTGCTGGGCAGAATGAATTCGCCCTTGGCGATGGGAATGATGACGCCGCGGCCCATGACTTGAGATCTCTTGGTGTACGCTCCGGCAGGCAGTCCAGAAGCAGGAAACTTTGCGATCCGCACGTCATGTTCTTCAACCCGGGCTCCCACCTGAATATCGTCGGCGGCCACGATAACGTCTGCGCCGGCTTCAACGGTCGAGGGCCTGCCTTGCAGGTTTTTGTAGACGATGAGGCTGACAAAGGCTCCCAAAGCCAGGGCCACAACCCCGATCATCAACAAACGAGTGCGGTTCATAGTGCTCCGTCAGGACAGCCAAAGGCGATTATCCTCGCCATAGGGGGGAGAGGATTGCCTCTGTTGTGCTGCGCCGTTGCAGATTCCTACTGAATCGAACTGGCGACGTTGGAGAAAACATTGTTCGCGTTAGAGCCGATCAGCCGAATGGTGCCTACCACGATCACAAGGATCACGGCCAGCATCACGGCATATTCCGCGATATCCTGTCCTTCTTCCTCGCGCCACAATCTCCAAAAAAGATGATCCATACTTTCCGGCCTCCTTAGAAACAACCAGCTTGTCAAACATCTGCAAAGCAGATAAGGCCCATGGCTTCTGGGACTTGCGCCCTGTGTACTTGTACCGCTCTACGGGGGATTTAACTCCCCTCATAATAACCCGCAAAATGCTTTGAGAGTGTAATTTATTGGATACCGATGGTAACTGCCAGTGCGCCTGTCTCCCGACAGACTGGTTTTACAGACTTGGCTTGACGAGGGACGGTTTAGCGGCGGCGGGCTCCGTCCTGATCGCAGCAGGAAGCGCAGTGAGGATAACGGCTTGCGAGTCTTCGTAGGAGACAGTCCAACCCGAGGAGCTCCGCAGACCGGTCGCCAAGGGTGAACGCGGGGGAACAAGCACTGTGTCGACGCTCCAGCGTTGAAGGGATTGCTGCCAGGAGCCCTTGAACTGATAGGTGTCGGCGAACTGGTCAAATAACTGTTGTCCGTAGAGATCGGCCCGGCCGTCGATAAAGACGGGCGTGGGAGGGTCGAGCTTCCAGATCAGGTAACCTCCCCAGTCGTAGTGATTGAAGATTCGGCGGGAGGATGAGTGAGCCTGGAGAAAGTCGACTGCGCGGGAAGGGAAGCGCTCGGTCTCAGCCTGGGGCTGGTGCTGGATCATGTGGGCGATGTGGACTCCGGCAAACGCCGCCATTGCCACCAGGATCGTGCCGTTGAGTAATGTCATGATCGCGGGTTGCGTCTGCTGTGGGCTTGAGGTGCTTCGCGGCCAGTTCCCCAGTCGTGTTGAGACTAGCGGGACCGCGACCAAGACGAATAGCGGCAGCAAGCGGATTGAGCAGAGCGCGGCGTACAGGCTGACGAGTAAGAGAAGCAGGTCGCGCGGTCGCAGCTTAACTCGGGACCAACCGAGAGCCGCAAACGTGCCCAGTACGACGACGAGGAAAGGCCAGTATTCCGCGTGGTGGAAGTTGGGCGAGGCCCATTCTACGATGTAGTTCTGCATGGCCGCGGAACGAAGGGTTTCGATTGGATAGGAGAACATCCTGAGGCCGTTGGGATTCAGGGGCACGATCAGGAGGTCGAGCAACAGTATCAGCGCCATAACCCGCAGGCGGGAGGCGCTCTGATGGGAGCGTCCTAGCGCGTGTTCGATCCATTCTCCGGAGAGGAACAAGGCTGAAAGGGCCAAGCCCAAAGCGAATCCGGCGTGCAGATTCACCCAGAGAAGAGTGAGAGGGAGAGTCCACCAGAGAAGTGTGGGGTTGCGCTCGGAGCGTTCGAGAATCAGCAGCCATAAGCTGGTCAGGAGAAGAGAGAGAACCTGCGGACGCACTCCCCATACTGGCGCGGTGGCCCAGGCTCCGCAAAGAGTGACTAAGCCGGCGATGTAGGATGCCGGGCCGCAGCGCAGGTGTAGGAACCAGAACGCTGCAGTGAGGATTGCCGCGAAAATCACGATCAAGCCTCCCCATCCCGTGGCGCGCAGCAGGGTGTACATCAGAAGTTCGCTCAGCCACTCATGCGCTACCCAGGGCTCGCCGGCGCGCGTGTAAGAAAATGGATCGGTGTGCGGAATGCTTTTATGCGCGGCGATGTACTGACCGGTCTTGAGATGCCACCAGACGTCAGGATCGATGACGTTGCGCGTGGTCATGGCGAGCAGTCCGAGAAAGACGACTGACAAGAAGACCGATCTGGTGCGCAGCACACTTTCCATCGCGTTCATCATAGCGGACGAACGGAGCACAGAGTACAATCCCCTTCCACCGTGTCTTCGAACGACGTGCAGCCCGTGCCGGTGAACTTGCCGTTGTCGCAGCGACGCCTGATAAGCGTTTTTGTCCTGTGCATGTTTTCGCTGAACCTGGCGTTTTTCGTCAGAACGCGGGAAGGCATCAAGCGGGGATATCCGGACTTCACGATTTTCTACACGGCGGGCACAATCTTGCGGGAGGGGCTTGGTAATCACCTCTACAACTTAGATGTCCAATACAGAGTACAGC
>Ga0307476_10000153_pt1 | contig 67262 bp, 54 predicted proteins | sample atmos_gasesECM2C_2_FD_203314 | JGI IMG/M metagenome (GOLD analysis project Ga0307476, IMG submission 203314) | Hardwood forest soil microbial communities from Morgan-Monroe State Forest, Indiana, United States - atmos_gasesECM2C_05 | ecosystem: Environmental > Terrestrial > Soil > Temperate... | reverse complement strand
GGCGCTCTACCTCGCGTGCGATCACCAAATCTTTGTTTTCGCACAACGGCACGCCGTGCTCGGCTGCAAATCGCTCTGCACCTTCGCCCACGAAATATACATGCGGACTCTCGCTCAAAATCTTCCGCGCGGCCCGCACCGGATTGCGCAGCCTCTCTACACATCCCACGCCACCAGCGCGCAAAGTCGCACCGTCCATGATCAGCGCATCGAGTTGGACCTTGCCGGCACGGTTCAGAAAGCTGCCTCGCCCCGCGTCGAATGTCTCGTCATCTTCCATAATGACGACAGCTTCCTCCACCGCATCCAGCGCCGCACCCCTGCGATCGAGCACGCGCCAGCCCGCCGCCAAGGCGTTCTGCACTCCATACAGATGAGCGTCCACCGCATCATCCGGCATGGCCCACGCGCCGCCATGAACTAGCAGAACTGGATTGGTTTGCATCGCGCTTTAGTCTAGCAAAGCGGCCTGCCGGGGTCCGGCCTTCGCGCTCGGTCACGACAGTTGCACGCGTCGGACTTGGGAATGGCCAGGAGGGAGGTCCTTGATTAAAAAAAAATTGCAGATCGATTCGCTAAAATCTCTGGATGCAGCGCTTACGGAGCTTGGGTCGGCCTCGACGCGGGTAAAATATAGAGCTCAAACAAGTTGGCCGCAAAATATCACGGAATAAGGAGTTAGCTGTGTCATGAGCTCTCGCAGATCTGATCTCGGCCTCTCGGCTGGAATAATGATTGGACATCTGGCCTGTGGAAGGCAAGGTTAGAGGTCACCGCCGGAGCGTCTTAATTGAGGAATCTTAGTCCAACCGAAAGATTTTGTCAGGGTAGCTCGTCTGCTGAGGTGATAACTCTGTAATCCACGTCCGCTCCCTCGAAATGCCGCTTGCCGCAGTGATTTTTTCGGAGATGGTTTCCTTCTGTTCAACCCACTCCGTCATGTCGTGCCAAGTGCCATCTTTCGTGGGGCACGCTTTTTACTTTGGCTTCGGCGAAACCAAGGTTCCTCGCTTCGCGAGGAATGACAAACGTTTGTTTTTGTGGCAACTTTATTGCAGGTTTATTGCTACGCTGCCTGTCCGGTTTTGGCTGCGGCGGTTGGCGGATCCTGGGTGCGGGTCCAGGTGTAGCGCATGCGGTGAATCACTGTGATGGTGGAAAGCACTGCGATCACCCACAGCACTGGTGCCATGCGGTTGAAGAGCGCGCCGAGGATTACGAGCACGAGACGTTCCGGGCGTTCCATGAAACCGACGCGGCACGATCCGATGAGTGACTCGGCGCGAGCGCGTGTGTAGCTCACCATGATAGCGCTGACCATCACGAAGGCGGTGAGCACGACGTAGAACGAGCGGTCGCCTCGAGTGTAGAAGACCAGCAGCCCGAGAAACTGCGAGGCGTCACTGTAGCGGTCGACAACGGAATCGAAGAACGCTCCGAAGCGGGTGACGCGGTTGGTGGCGCGAGCGACCTGTCCATCCACCAGATCAAAAAATCCTGAACCGATGATCACCAGGCCCGCATAGAAAAACATGCGCTTCTGGGTGAGAGCTGTGGCTGAACCGAAGAGAATCGCTGCCCAGGTGTTGACTACCAGTCCCATAAAAGTGAGGACGTTCGGATTGATGCGAGAGAGCGCGAGCCAGCGGACGATGGTATCGAGCAGCACACCGCAGGCTCTTCCGAAAGCGCTGGTCCAACTGTGATTCGACGGCTTGTTTGCGGATGTGCTCGTCGCGGGCGACGCTGCTGCTACCATTAAGCGCCCGCCTTTTCGGGTGCGGCCTCGTCGTGGATGGTGGTCAGGCTCAGGATCTCCAGTTCGCGCTTCCCGTTAGGCGTGATCACGGTGGCTTCGTCGCCTACCTTCTTATTCAGCAGAGCACGGCCGATGGGGGACGTGGTCGAGATTCTTCCAGAGGCGGCGTCAGACTCTTCGCTGGTGACCAGCTTGTATTCCATCTCTTCATGCTTAATGCTGTCGTAAACCTTGACCGTGGAACCCAGCCCCACTTTATCCTTGGGGATGTTATTCATGTTGGTAAGGGACAAGTCCGCGAGGCGCTTGCCTAGCTGGCGGAAGCGCGCTTTTACGAACTCCTGGCGCTGCTTGGCCATATGATACTCGGCGTTCTCGCTGAGGTCGCCGAGAGCCGCGGCGCGCTTGATCTCCTTCGGCAACTCATGGACCAGTTCGTGCTCGAGCGCGTCAACTTCTTCCTGCAATTTCTTTCTGAGTTGGTCAGTCATTTCTTAAACAGCCATTTCTATTTCGTCATTTGAATCTCAGGCCCGGGAGCGTGGTTCCAACTCTAGAGATTATAAACCTGTGCGGGCAAGGAAGGTGTTGAGAGAGTTCGATTTGGCTCTCGGCTCCGCGGGCTGATGGTTAGAGGTCTTAGGACCCTCGCACAAAGTATGGACTTAGGCCGCGCCGATGTCGGAGTCATGTAAGGCAGACGTTGACCGTATCTTATGGGGGTGGGGCGAGTAAGTCAAAAGGGTTGTCCCAAGCGAGCGGGATGCGGGTTCCTCATTTTTAGCGAACGGACCCGATTCCCGGCCGAATCTCGCCCCTGTTTCTCGCGACCATCAAACTCCTTGTTAATCCAATGTTCTCAGCACTTTGGTAACTCGAAGCCGATTCCAGTTGGCGATATTCTATGCCTTACTCTCCCCCTGATTTAACTGCGCGACGTGCACCTGCAACTGCGCGGAGTTTTGTGTGATCGAGGCAAGGGAACAATGTCCACGAAAATCGGCCACTTCGAAATTCTGAGTGAACTGGCGAAGTCTGCCACTGGAACTGTCTATAAAGCGAATGATCCGAAAAGCGGCCAGACCGTCGCACTGAAAGCGATCCAGTTGTCCGCCTTCGGCTCGCACGGCGCGGAGCTGGGCAAGTGCCTTCTGGAGGAGTCTGAAAGCACGAAGGTTCTGAGCCACCCGAATCTCACAACGGTTTTTGACGCACAGGAAATCGATGGGCAATTCTGCGCGGCCATGGAATACATCCAGGGCAACAGCGTGGCTACGATGCTTGCCCGAAAAGAGGGATTTTCCATCTGGGATCTGCTCGACATCGGAAGACAGGTGTGCAGCGGGCTCGATCACGCTCATTCGCACAACATTTTTCACCACAGCCTGGAACCCTCCAAAATCATGTGCGGATGGGATGGCATGGTCCGAATTCTGGGATACGGAATGTCCAGCGTGGGCAAGTTCACCCTGCAAATGGAAGGTGTTCCATCGATCCTTCATTATTTTTCTCCGGAGCAGGTCAGGGGCGAAGAAATTGATGCGCGGTCGAACATCTTCAGCCTGGGCGCCATGTTCTATGAAATGGTGACGGACCGCAAAGCATTCGATCGTGAAGATTCGGAATCGTTGAGGGAAAGCATCGCTGAGAGCACTCCTGTTCCGCCGATGCACTTGAATCCAAAACTTCACCCGCAGCTGAGCGATTTGATCATGAAGGCGCTCGCCAAGGATCCCAGCGAACGCTACCAGAACGGCAAGGAACTGCTCGAAGACCTAGAGAAATGCAAAGAATCGAAACCGCAGGCTGCGAAGCAGCCGGCCGCAGCTGCCCCAGTCACAGCCGCCCCCAAACCCATCAAAGCGGAACCAGTCAAAGCTGTCGCGCCAGCGAAAGTTGCTGCGCCACAGGCCGCATCCGCGCCAAAGCACCCGGCAGTTACAGCATCAGCACCAAGCCGTCCTGCTCCTGCGAAGCCTCCGGTTGCTCCTCCGGTTCAGAAGAAGATCGCGGCCCCTGCAGTCTCTGCGCCCGCGCAAACCGCTAAGCCGCAAGCCGCGCCGGTTGCCCGCAAGGCCGCTGCAGCAGCCGCTGGAGCCGAGTCTGCTTTCTCCATGCCCCAGACGCCCCAGCTCGATTCCTCAAGTCAGTTCATCACTTCGTGCGTGAAAGCGACCATCGACTCCGCAAGCCATCCGTCGGCTTCCATGTCATCGGCTGTGCTCGATGAGCCGGAGGTCGAGGAGCCGCAAGTTCAGGCTCCGAAGATCAATGTGGATCCGATGATGGCGGAAGGCGGCCCATCGCAAGGCGGCCGCACCAGCTTTTCGGAGATGACCGAACTGCCTCCACTGAAGGAAGCCTATGTTGCGCCGCCTACTCCAGCGGCCGAAACCTACGAGCCGGAATTTGACGATCCCGCATTCGCCGGTCCTGAGCAGGAGAAGCCCAAGGCTCAGCCTCGCGAGGTCGCCGAGAAGGCAATCAAGGAAATCAAAAACGTTCCACCTCGGCTGATGATTTACTCCATCGCCGGCGCCGCCGTTCTTATTTTGATCGTCGCCGTTGTTCTGGTTCTCCACGTTAATACTTTGAATAGTGACGGAGACACCCGCCCCACTCCAATGGAATCAACCGCCCCGGCGCGAACACAGCCAGCTCAGGCTCAGCCGGCGCAACCTGCAGCTGTAGCCCCGGTTCAGCCCCCTGCACAGCAGGAAGAAGAAGAGGCTCAGCCGACGACCACTCATGCTGCTGTCGCGGCTTCAAGAGGCAGGAATGCTAAGAAGAAGCCGGCACAGTCGGTAGCACCCATCGTCGTGCCCGGTCAGATGGCGATCGATTCCACTCCGCAGGGCGCACAGGTTCACATCGACGGAAAAACCGACTCCTCGTGGGTGACGCCTTTCACGTTGTCCGGTCTGCTCGCCGGCCAGCATACAGTTATGGTGAGCAAAGCGGGGTATTCAACCGACACTCGAAATGTTGACGTAGTTTCCGGCAGCAAGTCGTTTATTGTGTCTCACCTCAGCCAGCTTATGGCTACGCTCGCGGTAGCCAGCTCGCCGGCAGGCGCCTCCATCTTTGTCGATGGTAAAGACTCCGGAAAGATCACCCCCGCGCAGGTGTCGGTCGATAAGGGCCAACACGAAGTACTACTGCGCAAGTCCGGCTTTATTGACGAGACCACGAACGCACAATTCGTTCTTGGGCAGACTTTCAATTTCTCGCCCACGCTGCGAGCGCTGGGCAATGTCGACGACATCAAGACCGTTGGGAAAATGAAGAAGTTGTTTGGCGGCAAGGAGGCTCAGGGCATGGGCACGGTCAGCATCAAGACCCAGCCTAAAGGCGCTCAGATCGCCATCAATCAGCACATGCTGGAAAAGAGCACGCCGGTTGACATCATGCTCGACCCCGGCAACTACATCGTCGACATTAGTTTGACGGGCTACGCTCCAGTCCACAAGGTCATCACGGTGGATAAAGGTGGCAAGGCCGTGATAGATGAGACTCTGCAGCGTCAGTAGGGAACTGCTTCCGTCCTAGAAGTGTCGAGTGGTCGCACAACAGATTTTAAGACGATCCGCTTTTAAGACGATCTGTCTCGCCTAAGAATCGCGCCTTACCGATTCACTTTTTTTTAACAGGCGCGTAACCTCGCTGAAACATTCTCCAAATAGGCTCGTTTCGTCCCGGTTCAACCACAGCACCCGCGAATACCCTTGCGCCCGCGGCAGCTGGAACTTTGCTCGCCCGGGCGGAGGAGAATTATGTTTGACATGCTGAAGATGTCTAAATCGTCGATGTCCGAAGTGCCGCGACGAACGATGGCTCTGCTTCTGGCATTGACTACCGCTGTTGGACCAACCGCCATGCCCGCATTTGCGGCCTCGAAACCAGCGCCGAAAGTTACGAAGCCGGCGCCCCCTACCGCCACTCCCATTCAACATTTGGTGGTCATTTTCAACGAGAACATTTCCTTCGACCACTATTTCGGAACGTATCCGAACGCCACCAATCCTGCCGGCGAGCCTAAGTTCAAGGTTTCGCCAAGCACGCCTACGGTGAATGGTCTGAGCAACGCTTTGCTGAACGCGAACCCCAATCTGAACCCGGCCAACGGCACCGGCGCTGCGAATCCGTTTCGGCTCGATCGCTCGCAGGCGGTCACGAATGATCAGGACCACGCCTATACGCCCGAACAAATGGCTTTCGATGCCGGCCTGATGGATCTGTTCCCTCTGAACACCGGCACTGCTGGACCTCCGCCCTCAGGATCGGGGGTGACTCAGACGAACGGCCTCGTCATGGGCTACTACGACGGCAATACCGTAACGGCGATGTGGAATTACGCTCAGGGGTTTGCTTTGAATGACAATTCTTTCGGAACCACGTTCGGTCCATCGACCCCCGGCGTGGTCAACCTGGTCTCCGGCCAAACCAACGGAGTCATCGCCACGCTAAATGGCACGGGAGACGAAGTGAGCGGCGGCAGCGACGGCTCGTTGACCATGATCGGCGATGCCGATCCGATCGGCGACGTTTGCTCTTCTTCGACGCGCGCGCAAGGCACCATGGGCAGCAAGAACATCGGCGACCTTCTTACCGCGGCGGGAGTGAGTTGGGGCGGATTCATGGGTGGATTCAACCTGTCACTCGTGAACTCCAATGGAACCACGGGCTGCAACAGAAGCTCAACTGGACTGGCCGGCACCACCGCCGATTATGTTGCGCATCACTCGCTGTTCGCATATTGGACCTCAACCGCAAATCCGATGCACACCCGGCCAGCTTCGCTGTCGGAAATCGGAAATGCCGGCCCAGCGAATCATCAGTACGACATCGAGGACTTCTACGCTGCGGCGGCAGGAGGCTATCTTCCAGCCGTGAGCTTCCTCAAGGCTCCAGCCTATCAAGACGGTCATGCTGGATACTCCGATCCTCTGGATGAGCAGACGTTTGTAGTGAACACCATCAACCTGCTGGAATCCTTGCCGACCTGGAGCAGCACTGCGGTGGTCATCATGTACGACGACTCCGACGGATGGTACGACCATCAGATGCCGCCAATCGTCAACACTTCGACCGGACCATCCGATGCTCTTACCGGGACGGGCGCCTGCGGCACTGCCGCCACGGCGCTGCCGGGGCTCAATCCTGCGAACCTCCACGCCCTTGGCCGCTGCGGTTACGGTCCAAGACTCCCGTTGCTGGTTGTCTCCCCGTGGGCGAGGCAGAACTTCGTCGACCACACCGTGACTGATCAGAGCTCTGTCATCCACTTCATTGAAGATAACTGGCTCAGCGGACAGCGCATTGGCCAGGGATCTTTCGATGGCATCGCGAATTCGATCGCACAGATGTTTAGCTTCACTGCGATTCGAAACAATGGAGTGCTTTTCTTAAATCCGACCACCGGCGAGCGAGAACCGTAAGCTTTGGCTCGGCGATGAATCACCTTAAGGCGCGGGCATGCGAAACTAATCCTTTCGCATGCCCGTTCATTATTCTTGCGCTGTGCTCATTGCATCAATTTAAAGGAGACAGATACAATTGCCCCTGACCCGGCGGGACTTTCTACAGCGCGGCGGAATCTTCACTGCCACTCTCGCTTTGCCGCAGGCCGCGCCTCGAACTCAGCAGCCTGCATCAAAGTTTCGGACTAATCTCAACGCGTACTCCCTGGCGCAGTTCGTGGACCCGCTTCCGATTCCTGAGATCGCGCAACCCATTGATCACCGCCCGAGTCCTGAAAATGCATCCCTCAAGCTTCCTTACTATCGCGTGGCCATGCGCCAGATCGAAGCCAAACTGCATCGCGACCTGAAGCCCACGCGGCTTTGGGCTTACGGTTTAAGCTCTCCCGGACCAACGTTCGAGGCGAGAAGTGGTCAAGGGATCCTTGTGGAATGGGCCAATGAGCTTCCTGCACAGCATTTCCTGCCCATCGACCACAGCATTCATGGAGCGGAAGCCGACAAGCCTGAAGTGCGAACTGTTGTCCACCTGCACGGCGCGAAGGCTCCCGCTGAGAGCGATGGTTATCCAGAGAACTGGTACGTGCCCGGCAAATCCGCGGTGTATCACTATCCCAACCGTCAGGACGCGGCCATGTTGTGGTATCACGATCACGCTCTGGGAATTAACCGGCTGAATATTTTCGCGGGACTGTTCGGCACGTATCTGCTGCGCGATGACTTCGAAGACTCGCTGAAACTTCCGAGCGGCAAATACGAGATTCCTCTGGTCGTTTACGATCGCATTTTCGATTTAGAAGGGCAGCTGAACTATCCCGTGTCCGGCAATCCCAAGTCGCCCTGGACGCCTGAAGTCTTCGGCGACGCTCTCCTGGTCAACGGCAAACTCTTTCCTTACCTTGAAGTCGAACCACGCCCGTATCGCTTCCGCACGCTTAACGGCGCGAACGCACGCTTCTTTCATCTGTCGCTGTCGAACGGCCAGACGTTCCACCAGATCGGCACCGACCAGGGGCTGCTGCCCGCTCCGGTCGAAACGAAGCGTGTGATTCTCGCTCCCGCGGAACGCGCCGATCTGGTCGTCGACTTCTCTTCTTCCGCGGGCGAACAAATCATCCTGAAGAACGATAGCGTCAACGTGATGCAATTCCGCGTGGCAAAGGCACAGAGTATCGGCGGAAACAGTTCACAGGATCGCAACGCGCTTCCGTCAGCTCTGCGTCCGGTCGTGAAGATGCCGGAATCTGCCGCTGCGAAAACTCGAATGCTTACTCTGGTGGAAGTCGACGATCTGGCGCAGCGTCCGGTCGCCATGTTGCTGAACAATACTCACTGGAATATGCCGGTCACGGAAAATCCCGTCCGCGATTCCACCGAGATCTGGAACCTCATCAACACCACCGATGATTCGCATCCCATTCATCTCCATCTGGTGCGCTTCCAAATTCTCGACCGCCGCAGCTTCGACGTCGCCGCCTATTGGACCACAGGTAAGCTGAATTATTTTGGACCGGCAATTCCGCCCGACCCGAGTGAGGCTGGATGGAAAGATACGGTGCGCGCCGACCCGGCGATGGTGACCCGCATCATCATTCGCTTCGAAGGATTTACCGGCCGCTACGTCTGGCACTGCCACATTCTCGAGCACGAAGACAACGAAATGATGCGCCCCTACGACGTAATCACCGCGCCGTGAGCGCGACTCTGGCATTCAGGTTTTCGCTTAAGTATTCCGAGAGGATGTTTAGGCAGGATCGAGTAGTGGGCCCGAACTGCGGAAAATCCGACCCAACAGAGTTTTCAATCAGCAATCAATAAATCAGCAATCAACAATCGCTGGTCGCTAGCGCGGCAGCTTAAAGTTCACCGTGATCTGTGTCTGAATCTCGACCGGTTGGCCGTCCAGCAAGTATGGTTTGTATTTCCACTGCTTCACTGCTTCCAGCGCAGCCCGCGCCAGTTGCGGGTCGCCGTGGAGGATCTTCACCGCGGTGATGTTGCCCGTCTTCGAGATCGTTGCCAGAAGGTCGACGGGACCTTCGATCCGCATCTGCAAAGCGATCGAGGGATAGGTGGGCTGCGTTTTTTTCAGGATCAGTCCCTGCGACAACCCTTGGGAGACATTCGTCGTCTGCAGGACAGGAGTGGGCGTGGTTCCACTACCCATGAGATTGGGGAGCGTCCCACCATTATCAGCGCTAATTCCAGCCAGGCTTGGGGCGGGTGCATCACTGGATGTTGCTGCGGGAGTTGCTGCTGTCTTCTTGATTACTGGCGGTGCAGCCGCTTTCGGCGTAGGTACTTTGATCGGCGTCACAGTTGAAGTCGAAGGCTTGAACGAATCCGGCGAGGCTTCCGGCTTTCCCGATCGAGATCCTGTGTCCTCAGTGCTCGGAGTCGATGCGGTTTTAGGAGTTGGGGAATTCTCTGCACTCGCTGGATGTGTTGTTGCTGCCGACACTGGAACTGTAGAGTCGGGTGCCGCGGAAAGCGGAGACACGGGTTTCGCAGTCAAAGCTGTGCTCGGAGCCGGTCGAGGAGCAACGGCAGCTACAGTCACGGGTTGCGGGGCCACTCCACTAATCCATGGCATCTTCCCACCCATCTGTGTCCATGCCACGTATGCGCCTGCCACAATCAATAAAACGATAATCACGGCCAGAAGAGTCTTTTTGCTGTCGCCGCTGGCCACAGGTTGCGCATCGGCGCCTACAGTGCCACCGAACGTTAGGGTCGGCGCATTCGCTGAACTCTCAACGGGCGCAGCTTCTTCGATTTGAGTCGGCGGCTCTGCAACAGCGGATGGTTTCTCCTCTACCGGAGCGTTCGGTTTTACCTCGCGTGCGGGCGCCGGAGCGCTGGCCGAACCAAAGCCAGTCGCACCAGAACTCTTCGCAGGCACTGCCACGCTCGGCGCAGGCGTCACGGCTTCTGGCTTGCTCGCCGATGCGCCTTCTGTCTTAATCTTGTCTGTCTTCGTTTTATCCGTCCCAGTCTTATCCGTCCCAGACTCGGCGTCCAAGACTGAGGGAGGTGCGGAACTAATATTCGGCGTCGATGCTTTGGCCGCGGATTTCGCGGCTGCGAGCGACGCGGTTTCCCCGCACTCTGCATCAATTGACTCCGCGCCGCTGCCAACCGCCGCGGACATCGCTGCGGCAACCTTTGGTCGCGCTGTCGGACTCTGAACTGGAGTGCCTGGGGTTACAGCCGGCGGCGCTGGCGAACTCGGCCACGAAGTTGCCGCCGCAGTGGTCGGCTTCTGCGTCGGCGGAATGGGGTTTGCAGGTTTGACGGTCGCGGAAGCCGCTGCCGACGCTGGTTTCGCGGCTTCGCCTTTGCGCAACAACCCGCGAGCAACCCTCAGCGTGCCTTTCGCCTGCTCTACATTTATGGGCTTGGTGAGAACCAGGTTCGCCCCGATGCGGAAGGCCTTCGCGACTCCGGCTTGTCCTTCAACCACGGCAACAGCCAGGGATGTCTGATTATTCGGCGCGTTGCGCGCGCTCTTGAACAGCAGAGTGGCGTTCTGCTCGTTATCGCAATCCACCACCACCGCATCGAAGTGCTCGCCCATCAACTTCTTAACCGCAGCAAAAGGTTCGGTACAGGGAACGACGGCAAAGTCCAGGTCGGTCAGAACCTGGGTCACGGTGCGAGCCGTTTTCTCATCAGGACAGAATAGGAGTGCTTGATAGCCCATGGTTAAAGTCATCGTAGGTACACTCGTAAGGCGCATCAAGTTACGGTAGTAATTCCGGATAATGCGCTTTGGCTCTGGCAGAATGGGCTTTTGGACCTTTGCTTTTTCAGACTTTCGTGCGGATACAATACCGGTTCATGCGTATCCCGCTCTGGCTGAAAGTGTTATGGACGCTGTGGGTATTGATCTGGGCGCCGCTTTACTGGAGACAGTATGGTTTGCAGAATTTTCTCTTCTTCTGCGATCTAGGTAATCTCTTCATGGCTGCCGCGCTCTGGCTCGAGAGGCCGCTCCTGTTTTCCTGGCAGGGAAGCGGGCTGCTGATCTTTCAGACTCTATTCACCTTCGATCTGGCCGGCGCCCTGCTCACCCGACGGCACCTGATCGGCGGCACGGAATATATGTTCGACCCGCATATTTCGCTGGCGATTCGCCTGCTGAGCTTGTTTCATGTGGCGACGCCGCCACTGCTGTTATGGGGAATTTGGCGCCTGGGTTATGACCGGCGCGGTTGGAAGTATCAGACGCTAACGGCCTGGATCGTGGTTCCAATCAATTACTTCTGGCGTCCGCAATTCGATGTGAACTGGGCCCGCGGCCCTTTCTTTCATGAACAGCATGTGGTGCCCGGGTTGGTATATTTGTTCGGATACTTAATGATTGTTCCCGCTGCAGTTTACTTTCCTACGCACAAATTTCTAGTCTGGCTAACGCGACGATGGCAAGCAAAACACTAGCCTTCGTTGCCAGCGTTTTTTCCATCCCGCTTCTTATCCAGAATTGCGTGAACCGCGGCATCCGTTTTTTCCTTCGTCGCTTTCGAGTCCTGGCTTAAATAAAGCGTCTGTGACGGAGACGCGAAATTGGCTGGGGAGTCCTCGACAAACTTCATGATCTGCAGAAGCAATTCTTCGCGGACTTCAGCAAATTTGTCGAACTCCGTGGTCATCACGTAACAGACAACTTCCACATTGATGGCAGCGGAACCCAGTTCCACCAACCGCACGCGCACCGTCGAGTTTTCGACCTTGGGATTGCTGCCGATTACGCGGCGGATTTCGGAAAGCACTTCGCGTAAATGATCGGACGATGTGTCCAAATGAAAGCCCAGCACAGTTTTGAAAAGAATTTTATCGCGACGGCTCAGGTTCTCGACGTTGATGGTCGCAACCGTTCCGTTGGGAATTGCCAGCAGCGTTCTCTCTTCCGTTCGGACACGAGTAGAGCGCAGCCCAATGTCCTCGACTGTTCCCGTGCGATCGCCAAATTTGCAAACGTCTCCAACACGGATTACTTCGTCGCCTAAAACCGAAACGCCACCGAATAGATTGGCAATCGTCTGCTGCGCGCCAAAGGCTAAGGCCAGTGCACCAATTCCAAGGCCTGCCAGCGGCTTGCTCATATCGAGGCCCAGCGCGTCCAGGATAAGGAAGATGGCCGTCCCGACGATCACGGCTTTGACGATACGTTCGCCCAGCAGAATGAGCGAACTGATGCCCAAGTGACCGTGCGCGAGAGCCCGGCCTCGCACGCCACGCAGGAACCAGCGAATAATGCTCCAGAGAATCCAGAACGCTCCGATGATGACGGCGACCGCCGTGACCTGTTTGTAGTAGAGCCATGGGAGCAGCGGTATGCGAAGATAGCGTGCAAGTATCCGGTGAATGAGGACGCTGGCCAGAAGCCATGCTGGCCTTGATACCGAGCGCGCCACCAGTTCGGCGTGGCCATGTTTTTGCGCCCACCAGCGTACGAGAATTTGTAGCACTACTAAGACCAGCCATCCGGCTGCGGCCGTCACTGGAATCAACAGCACTAGAGCCAGCCATTGCCACAGTGGCATCCCCCCGGGCTTATACTTAACCATCCACTGGGGCAATCGCGTTTCTACTTTCCGCGCGCTGACTTGATCGTAGAGTTCGGGAAGTTTCGCTAGAGTGTCGGAGGAGATCAGCCAAATTTTCGCTCCGCTAGGATCGGAAACTCGAACCAGTTCCAGATTCGCTTCGGCATCGCCGGCGGATATCATTCCTAGCCTTTGCCGGCCCGCGGGTACACCTTCGCTTTCCTGCTGCTCGCCATCAGGCAACTTGCTGCCGAAAGTGCCGGAATACGCGCGGTCCATTACTTCTTTCAGATCCTCAGCCACAGCCGCGCCTTCCACCTGTCGGCGTGAGGGGCTCATCTGCAGATATTGAGCGGCGACGCTGTAGTTGGTTTTCTCCGCCTGCTGAAGAAATCCAAAGACCGTGCCATAGGGCGTGTCGCGGCCCAGCGGATCGGCATTGGCTTTTGTTGAAGCGTTCGCGGGTGCCGGTGATTGCAGCAAAGCACCCAGCGCGCCCTGGGCGGAGAGCGGCAGGCGGACCGTGAGAATTAGGGCAAGAAAGGCGAGTCGTCTGAAAGAGTTGTTCATGAATTTCTTCCGGCCTAGTGACGGCGGGCCGAGTGCGGCGGATCCGCAGCCTCAGACAAAGTGAGAGTTTATTGTAGCGGAACCGTTTGCCTGTGAAGTTTGATCCGCCGTGAGATACACGTTACCCACGCTTGGGACGGTAGACGTCCGTGCTGGTTCCGAAGAAAACTTCGGCGGCTTCCATCACGGTTTCGGAGAGCGTTGGATGAGGATGGATCGTCATGGCTACATCGCTCGCGAGCGCGGCCATTTCGACGGCGAGAACTCCTTCGGCGATCAGTTCTCCGGCGCCCGCGCCGACAATGCCCACACCCAGCACGCGTTCGCTCTGCGGGTCGACGAGCAGCTTGGTCATGCCCTCCGGCCGATCCAGCGTGACCGCGCGTCCAGATGCGCCCCAGGGAAATTTCGCAACCTTGATTTCGCGTTTTTCTTTTTCAGCTTGAGTTTCGGTGAGGCCGCACCAAGCCACTTCCGGATCGGTGAACACCACAGCCGGAATCGCAGCGGGTTCGAATACGACCTTATGCCCGGCGATGGCCTCGACGGCGGTCCGGCCTTCGTGCGAAGCCTTGTGCGCCAGCATCGGTTCGCCGACTACATCACCGATCGCGTAGATGGAGGGATCGGCGGTCTGCAGTTGCTTGTTGACTTCGATGAAACCACGCGGGCTGACTTGCACTTGTGTTGTCTCGAGACCGGGAATTTCGGAGTTCGGTTTGCGCCCGACGGAAACCAGGACTCGGTCAAAAATCCTTTCGCGGTTATCGTCTTTCACCGATGCGCCATCGAAGGTCGCGCGGATTCCCGCTCCGTCCTCTTTCAGTGATGCGACGGTGGTGTTCAGCAGGATTGCTTCAAACTTTTTCTCGAGGCGTTTGTGAAGCGGAAGAACCAGATCGCGATCTGCACCCGGAAGCAATCCCGGAAGCATTTCGACAACAGTGACGCGCGTGCCCAGCGCCGCATAGACCGAACCGAGTTCCAGACCGATATATCCGCCGCCGACGACGAGCAGGCTGCCGGGGATGTCTTCGAGATTGAGGCCTCCGGTGGAATCCATCAGGCGTGGCGAATCGATCTTGAGCGATGGAATAATTGCTGGCCGCGAGCCCGTCGCGAGGATGATGCGGTCGAAGGAGAGAGTTACTTCGGCAGAATCGGTCTTTGTGATTCGTAAGGTGGTCGAGTTTTCAAACGCAGCGCGGCCCTGAATATATTCGACGTGGCGCTGCTTGGAAAGCTGTCCTAGGCCTCCCGTGAGCTTCTTGACGACGCCTTCTTTCCATGAGCGTAATCGCGGCAAATCGATTTTCGGCTCAGGAAAGTCGATTCCCCAATTCTCGGCTTGCTGAGATTCTTCGATCAGCTTGGCGACGTGCAACAGCGCCTTCGAGGGGATGCAGCCGCGGTAGAGACACACGCCGCCAGGATTCGCCTCGGGATCGATCAGGGTAACGTGCATGCCAAGGTCGGCCGCGAGAAAAGCAGCAGCGTAGCCGCCGGGCCCGCCGCCCACGACGGCAACGCGCAAGTTGTTGGTCGTTCCATCCTGCATTGTGTTGGCAGTTTCGTTCATGATGACTTTCTTCGGATGATCTTGCGCGGACGCTATCCTTGAACGGAAAGCAGGAAAGGCTGCTCAAAGGCTTCCGCAACCCAGCGCAGAAAACGGGCGGCGTCGGCGCCATCGATGAGCCGATGATCGTAGGAGAGCGATAGCGGCAGGATCAGCCGAGGCTCGAACTTTCCGCCAATCCACTCCGGCTCCATGCGCGAACGCGAAAGCCCGAGAATCGCGACTTCAGGATGATTCACAATCGGAGTGAACGCAGTTCCACCAATTCCGCCTAGGTTGGTGATGGTGAAGGTTCCGCCTTCCATATCGGCGAGCGTTATTTTCTTGTCGCGCGCCTTCTGTGAAAGTTGCGAGAGCTCGACCGCGAGTTCCACAATATTTTTCTTATCCACGTCGCGGATTACGGGGACCAACAAGCCCCGATCGGTATCAGCCGCAACTCCGATGCTGATGTACTGCTTGTAAATAATTTCTTCTTTCTCCATATCGATGGTGGCGTTGAATTGCGGGAACACTTTCAGCGCGGCAGCGCAGACCTTCAAAGCGATGGCGGTCACGGTCATCTTGCCGCCAGCCTGTTCGGCCTTGGGAGCAAAACGCGCGCGTAGCTGCTCGAGTTCGGTGATATCGGCGCGGTCGTGCTGCGTAACGTGAGGGATCGTGTTCCATGATTCAGCTAGATGTTCCGCCGTCTTGCGGCGTACGCCGCGCATGGAAACGCGTTCAATTTTTCCCCACTTGGCAAAATCTGGCAGCTTGGGTTCGATAAAATGTCCAGCGCGCGGCGCAGCCTGCGGAGTGGAAACGGCTGAGGCCAGCAGCGACTTGGCATAAGCCTTCACATCGTCTTCACTGATGCGTCCGCCCGGGCCTGTACCCTTGACTTCGTAAATATCAACCCCAAGCTCGCGCGCTAAACGGCGGGTGTGCGGCGCCGCGGGAACCGGGGCACGGTGCTCGGTTCCAGCGACCTTACCCAACTGCACCGGCATGGAGAATGCAGCTGGGGGCGCCACGGGACGGTCGGGAGGAAGCGCCTGTTCTTCGGTTTTTCCCTCAGCGCGAATCGCCGCTTGAAAAGCGAGGCGCGCGCCATGCTGCCCAGAAACGTGTTCCACCGGAAGGTTGGAAGGACGAACTGGCTCGGCCTGCGATGGAGCACCGCCTTGCAGCGTAAAGATCACCTGCCCAACTTTGATCTTGTCGCCTTCCTTCACCTTCACTTCATTGACAACGCCGCTCACATTTGAGGGAACTTCAACCACGGCCTTGTCGGTTTCCAGTTCCATCACCGGTTGGCCCTCGGAAACTTTCGCTCCCGGCGCAATCATCAAGCGCACAAGATCGCCCTGCGAGATATTTTCCCCTAGCTCCTGCAGCCGGAATTCGCTGGCTGTTGCCGCGGAGGAAGGCGCTGGCTGTGCCGTAGGTTGCGCATGCACCTGCGACGAGATCGATTGAGGAGGTTGGGGTTGAGGCAGTGACGGTTGTGACGCTGATGTCGAAGAGCGTTGCGGTTTTGCTGCGGCCGCCGCCGGGGCGCCGGAGGGACGCCGTGCAGACGCTGAAGTTGCAATTTCTGGTCCTGCCTCGGCCTGAAGCGGCGCTTCCGCTGAAGCCGCAGTGCCATTACTGTCTGCGGTAAAGATCACCTGGCCGACTTTGATCTTGTCGCCCTCTTTGACCAGAATCTCGTGCACCGTTCCGTTCACCGACGAAGGCACCTCGACCACGGCCTTGTCGGTTTCGAGTTCCATCACCGCTTGGCCCGCGCTGACGCTTGTGCCGGGTGCGATCATGAGGCGTACGAGGTCGCCCTGTTCGATATTTTCGCCGAGTGCGGGAAGTTTGAATTCAATCACTGATTCCATTCCTTGATTTTTTCCAAAGACGATTCGCGACCCAGTTCAGCTGGTTGCCGGGTTTAGTTTTTCCGCGTTGATTTCAAGATCCTTGATTGCCCGCTTGACCACGTCGAGGCCGATTTTCTTTTCCCGCGCCAGCGCTCCGAGCGTGGCCAGCACTATGTGCTTGGCGTCCACTTCGAAGAAGTCGCGCAAGGCCACCCGGTTCTCGCTGCGTCCAAAGCCGTCAGTACCCAGGGAAACCAGTTGTCCCGGCACCCACTTTGCCAGGCTTTCCGGCAGCACCTTCATGTAATCGGATGCCGCAATGAACGGTCCGGGCGCATCCTTTAATGACTGCGTAACGAACGGTGTCCTCGGCGATTCGCCGGGGTGCAACATGTTCCAGCGCTCGCAGTCGTTGGCGTCGCGATAGAGCTCTTTGTAGCTGGTGACGCTCCATACATCCGCCGCAACTCCGTATTTTTCTTTGAGAATCGTCTGCGCTTTCAACACCTCGTACATGATGGTTCCACTTCCCAACAATTGCGCGCGCAGTTTCGTATCTGGTGCGTCCGCCGTTTTGAAGCGGTAAAGACCCCGCAATACGCCTTCGCGAACGTCCCCGCCTTTCGGCATCTCTGGCATGGGAAGCGGCTCGTTGGTTACGGTGAGGTAGTAGAAAATCGATTCCTGATCGACGTACATGCGCTTGATGCCATCCTGAATAATGATGGCAATCTCATACGCAAACGCGGGATCGTATGCGAGCAAGTTAGGAACGGGCAACGCAAGCACGTGACTATGACCGTCCTGATGCTGCAGGCCCTCGCCGGCCAGAGTGGTTCGTCCCGCGGTCCCGCCTACGAGGAAGCCGCGGCAGCGCATGTCGGCTGCGGCCCAGATCAAATCTCCGATGCGCTGGAAGCCGAACATCGAGTAATAAATAAAGAAGGGAATGGTGTTGATGCCGTGGTTCGCATACGCGGTACCTGCCGCGATGAACGAGCACATGGACCCAGCTTCTGTAATGCCCTCTTCGAGAATTTGTCCGTTCTTCGCTTCTTTGTAGTACAGAAGCGTGTCCATATCGACCGGCTCGTAAAGCTGTCCAACGCTCGAGTAAATGCCGACCTGGCGGAATAAAGCTTCCATGCCAAAAGTTCGAGCCTCGTCGGGAATGATGGGCACAATCAGTTTGCCCACCTCGGGATCGCGCAGCAATTTTCCAAGTAGCCGCACGAAGACCATAGTGGTCGCGACTTCCCGACCTTCGGTGCCCTTGAAGAACTCTTCAAAGTACGAATCAGGAACTGGCTTCAGCGGCGTTGCGCGCGCCTTCCGTTGCGGCATGTATCCGCCGAGTTTTTGCCGTTGCGCCTGCATGTACTTGATTTCGGCGCTGTCGTCTGCGGGCCGGTAGAAAGGTGCATTATGCAGTTCGTCGTCAGGAATTGGAATGCCGAAGCGTGAACGGAAAAGCTCCAGCTCATCCTCATTCAGCTTCTTCTGCTGGTGGGTGATGTTCTTGCCTTCGCCCGCTTCGCCCAGGCCATAGCCTTTGATGGTTTTGGCCAGGATGATGGTAGGAGAGCCGGTGTGGTCCACCGCTGCCCGATAGGCGGCATGAACTTTGATGGGGTCGTGACCGCCCAGCCGCATGCGCGCCAGTTGCTCGTCGGAAAGATGCTCCACCATTTTCAGTAGACGAGGATCCGTGCCGAACAAGTTCTGGCGGAAGTAGGCTCCGCTTTCCACGAAATACTTCTGATATTGTCCGTCGCTGATTTCTCCCAGGCGCCGTACCAGAATGCCGTCACGATCTGCACGAATCAGGCTGTCCCAGTCCGAGCCCCAAATGCATTTAATGACATTCCATCCCGCGCCGCGGAAGATGGCTTCGAGTTCCTGAATAATTTTTCCGTTGCCGCGCACCGGACCATCAAGGCGCTGCAGATTGCAGTTCACCACAAAGATCAGGTTATCGAGATTTTCCCGCGACGCGAGAGTGATCGATCCGAGAGACTCGGGCTCATCCATCTCGCCATCGCCCAGGAACGCCCACACCTTGCCGCCTCTGGATTCCTTCAGCCCGCGATTCTCCAGATAACGAATGAAGCGCGCGTGATAGATCGCCTGGATCGGCCCCAGCCCCATCGAAACTGTGGGGAACTCCCAGAAATCAGGCATTAGCCACGGATGCGGATAGGAACTCAGGCCGCCGCCTGGCTTCAATTCACGCCGAAAATTTTCCAGCTTCTCTTTCGGAATGCGACCTTCGAGATAAGCGCGAGCATAGATCCCGGGCGCAGCATGGCCTTGGAAGTAAACAAAATCGCGGTCGCCGTTTTCGTTTCGCGTTTGAAAGAAATGATTGAAAGCGACCTCATACAAAGTTGCCGCCGAAGCAAAAGTCGAAATATGCCCGCCGATGCCTTCCTGAATCTTATTCGCGCGCACGACCATTGCGAGCGCGTTCCAGCGAACCAGGCTCTTGATGCGGCGTTCCATCTCCTGGCTTCCGGGAAACGGCGCTTGTTGCGGAGCCGCAATCGTATTCTGATACGGCGTAGTCGCCGAAAAGGGAAGGTTCACTCCGGCGGCGCGCTTCGCGTGCAGCGCGAGCTGTTGTATGAGCCGTCCGGCGCGCGTTGGACCGCCCTGCGACAGCACATAGTCCAGTGAGTCAACCCACTCGCGAGTTTCTAATACCTCTTGACCATCAGTTTCAATCTGAGCCACGTCTTATTCTCTCCCTTGGATAAGGCCGAACGTTCCATGATATTGAATTATGAGGAATTTTGCTGGACGAAAGGAGGTGTCCAAACGTTCTACAATAGCCGGTTCGAGTGGATGCAAGTCCCCGCCGCGCGAGCTTCACGCGCACAGTCTTTGGAGGGTCTTCATGTTGCGAGTCATACTGTTGGTGGTTGTGGTTGTAGCGGCTGTTTTCTTGGTCCCGCGGCTTTTCTCATCTCGCTCGGCTCCCGGCCCAGGCAACTCCGCGCCAGATTTCACCCTGCCTTCGCAAGATGGCGCTTCGGTCAGCTTGAAAAACTACCGTGGCAGTTGGGTTGTGCTTTATTTTTATCCCAAGGATCAGACTCCGGGCTGCACGCGCGAAGCGCACAACTTTCAGGTGGATCAGGCCAAGTATACCGAACGGAAAGCCGTCGTTCTGGGCGTAAGCTTAGACAGCGTGGATTCACACAAGTCTTTCTGCGCAAAAGAAAGACTGAATTTCAAGCTGCTCGCTGACAACGGCGGGAAAGTAACCAGCGCCTACGGTTCACTAACGAACCTGGGGTTTGTAAAACTTGCCGCGCGGCACACATTCCTCATCGACCCCGCTGGGAAAGTTGCCAAGGTTTACACCAGCGTGAATCCTGCACAGCATAGCGAAGAGGTTCTCGCCGCGCTCGATCAAATGCAAAAACAATAGCCGCGCCGATCATCAGTCACAGCAAGCTCTTGCTATTGCCATGATCTGCGAGCGGCGCGGCCTCTATTCCGGGCAAGCGATCTAAGTCAAACTACTTCGGTGGTTCGGTCGGCTTCGGTGTCGTTGGCTTCGGCGTTGTAGTGCCTGCGGGCTTTGTGCCCGCCGGTTTCGGTGCTGCGCCTGCCGCTGGAGCCGGTACGCCCGATTGCGCGTTGTATACATCCACTACATTTTTCGTGATATCCACTCCGCCATCCGCCCACAAAACCGGACTCTGCGGCCAGGGGTTCGACACGTCTACGATCATGCCGAGGGAATTTTCCTGCGCGTACTTTACGATTGAGGGCGCCATCTTTTGCAGGATCCGCGAAAAGATTTCTTTCTGCTGATTCTGCGCGTCCTCCTGCGCGTCCTGCACGGAGCGATCGAACGATTTCTTCTTGGTCTCGATTTGCTTCACGAGGCTGGCGCGGGCATCCTCGTTCAGTTTATCGCCCTGGGTCTGCAATTGTTTCTGCAGGCCTTCGAGTTCGTCGTTTTGACCCTTCAATTCATTCTGTTTGGGCTCCAGCTTTTTGCGCAGGGCTTCGAAATCGCGCTGGCCCTCGTTCGAGCCGAGAACCGCCTGCTCGATGTTAATGGTTCCGACCTTGGTGCCGGCGCCGGTTGTCATTACCGGGGAGGATGTTGCGGGAGACGCCGGTGCGGGTGCGCCGGCCCCACCCGTGGGAGCGGCAGCGGCGCTACCGGTTTGAGCCCAGGCGGAAATCACGGAGAAAACCGCAGTGGCCAGGAAAGACCGCATGTACTTGCTTGTCATTGGACGCTAAACTCCTTGGAAAATTGTCCCGGTAAACATGGTTCTGGTAACTCTTTCCGGGGAAGAACTCAGATTCTTCATCGTCTTTGGCAACGCTGGGCCGTAACCACGCGATCTTCTTCACTTACTACGGCCGCCATCAAACGAGACGCACCTGATTGCCAGCGTCACACGCCGAGGGTTAGGACCTGTCGTCCACCGAATCAGTTGCCATTGAGGCGTGAGTGCAAGCCATTATAGTAAGCCCCCTCAGTGGCGTCAAACCTCGATTGCGCTGCGAACCCTTGAAATACATGGTCCCTAGAACGTTGTTGCCACGGTGAACCGGAACGTCTTCCGCGGCTCACGCAGCAGGAAGCTGGGTGCGAACTGGGTTCTCGCCAGGTTATAGGTGTACAGACCCGCGCCGGTTAGCTGGCAACCAGTAACCGGATTACAGGTTTTCGGGAACATATCGGGAGTGATCGGAATCGGCGGGTTCGCCGGACTATCCAGCCGCAGAGGATTGTATGCCCAATAAATCCGGAACGGCGCATTGATTACTGGCAGGAACATCTGCAGCTCAAGTCCCGTGGACATTCGCGGCCGCCAGTTGGTCGAGCCTAAAACCTCCAACTGATTCGATGGCGGCGGGTTTAATACGCTGCCCAAGCTGCAAGTGTTCGCGGTGGGAACCTGAGTCAGCGTCGGGCATCCCACCGGCGTACCGATGACTTCGAGATATTGTTGCTGGGCAATCTGCAACTGCGACCGCCGCAGGATGGGGTCGATTCCTGCATCGATGAAGGGAGCCAGCGCCACCGGCCCATAGATCGTGATGCGGTACTCCATGTTGGTGACGATACTGAAATCGCCACCCGGGAAGGTGATCTGATCCACTGGAATCGGGATGGTCACGTTCCCCGCACGGGGATTCTGCGGATCTTTTGGTACGGGAACCCCACTCGGGTCGGTAAGCGTGATCGCGCCCACGCTCGGCAGGAATGCCACCGGAGACACGGAGCGAATATCGAAGCCGCGCAGATCGTTCTCACCGCCCATGTAAGAGCGTTGGAACGGCGGAGCAACCAGGCCGCCGAAGCCACTGATGAAAGATCCCTGAACATTGAAGCCAAGCGCGTTACGCCGGTTCTGCACGGGAATAAATTGCTTGTACTGAATAATCGGACGAATCGAACGAACCGTGCCCCCCAGCCCCGCGAACTCCGCTCCCGCGGTGAACTGGTGCCCCTGGTGCGGCGAGATCGGACTGTTGATCGTATTAAAAGAGAAGTTCGGGAAAATCTTGCTGGTGATGATACCTTCCAGAGCGTTTGGCCCGGAGATGCCGCGGAACGCTAGAAACTCGAACAAATTCTTCGATGCCGAGCTGAGCGCCAACAGCGACGATCGGTCAAACGAGTAAGTAACCCCGACGCGCTTGAATGAGCGACGTCCCAGGGGATAGCCCAACGACATCGTAAAACCTGTGCTCGATTGCGTGTAGTTCTGCAGATTCTGCAGCACGGCGTTCGGCAGGTTCAGGGTTTGTCCTCTAAAAATAGAGAGCTGCCGCGCCTGATCGTAGCTCACTTTGTTGTAGTAAACGTTGAAACCAAACTGCAACGGCCGATCGAACATGTACGGCTCGGTGAAGCCGAAGCGGATGCTGCGCGCGAGATTTCCTACGCTCGCCTGCACCGACAACGTTTCACCCAGGCCGAGGAAGTTGTTGGTCGCATAGTTGATCCCAACGAAAGCGCCTTCCAGCCCGCTGACGCCACCGTTGAGGCCTACGCTGTTTTTTCCTTTTTCATGGATTTTCAGCGTCAGGTCGACCAATCCATCTTTCTCGTCGAGTTGACGAATCGTAGTGTTGGGATCGTCCGGCTTCAGTTGATCGAAGTATCCCAGCTGGTTCAATCGCAGCAGGCTCAACTCCCACAGGCGCGAGTTGTAGACGTTGCCTTCTTCCAACGCGATTTCACGCCGGATGACTTTGTCGCGCGTCGTGGTGTTGCCCTGGAACTCAATGCGGCGAACGAAAAACGGCTTGCCTTCATCCACGTCAACTTCGAGGAAGATCAGCTTCTTTTCGTCGTCAAACCTGGTATCGGGCACTGAAGTGAAATTGATGTAGCCCAACTCGCCATAGGCCTTGCGTAGGTTCTCCAAGCCCTTCGCCACTTTCTCTTTGCTGAAAGTGTCTCCATCTTTGATGGGGAAAAGCGCTCGCAACGCCTTCACGTTAGCTACTGCCTTGTTGTTTTTGAACGTGATGCTGCCCAGCGTATAACGGTCGCCTTCTTCGATCGGCATGGTGATATCGACCGCCTTGCCCGGTCCGCCCTGCATTAACGGAATGTGAAAGCCGGCGTGTCCGGTATCGTGAATCTGCGTCTTAGGCTGGTCGACGATTACTTTGAAATAGCCGCGATTCTGGTATTCGTTCCGCACCCGTTCCGTATCTTCGTCCAGCTTGGTTGCGTCGTAGGTGCGGGCGAATATGTTTTCCAGGAAAATCGAGTGGGGAACTCCGATGGGCCGCAGGTTCTTCATGGCATAACGCAAGACTCGCGTCTTAACGTTTTTATTGCCTTCGAACTTGATCTTGCCCACTTTGACCTTCGGACCTTCTTTCACTACGAATGTGACTCCAATCGCAGCCGGTGGGATCTGCCGGATCTCGGTTCGGATGGTAGCAAATTGCCGGCCGTGCTCCGCCAGCAGGCCCTTGATCGCAACTTCCGCTTTTTTCACTTTCGTTGGGTCGTATTGACTCTCTACCGCCAAACCAACCTTCGCTTCTTTAAAGCGGTCCAGCACATCGCTGGTCGTCACCGAACTCAGACCGACGTAATTGATTTCCCGGATGGTTGGCTTTTCCTTGACCTGGACAATGACTCTCCATCCCTTGGGCGTTTCTTCCCGAGTGAAGCGAATGTCCTCGAAGTAGCCTGTGTTCCACAAGGAGTTGAAATCCCGCTCCAGCGCGGCAGCGTCGTAGACGTCCCCCGCGCGGCTGAAAATGCGGGCCCGAATGGTTTCAGCTGGAATTCTCCGGTTGCCGGTGACACTGATCTCGGCAATCAGATCGCTCTGCGCAAAGCTCGCCGGCGACGACAGGAGTGTCAGAGCGACCGCCACGATCAACGCGAACCCCTGCATTCTTCGGCAAAGCCGTGCAAATGAAGAAGATGCGGGATGGGCCGCGCCCGAAGAACTCAGGCTGCGCTCGGACACAACAATGTCTGGATGAAAGCGAAAATGAATCGCTACTACCTCAGGTTCTGGGATGTAGGAAAACGATCATTATACGTAGAGAAACGGAAAGCGTCCAAGATCAGTGGTCGATTGCTAGTGATTAACGGTTAGTTTCGGCGCGCGGTCTCTAATTTTTGTGATGAAACGCTGCTGATCTTACAGATCAGGAATCACTCACCTCTAGCCGTTAGCTTTTCTCCACCTCCACCAAGACGGAATAAAACGTGGCGGAGTTGCCCAGATCGGAAAGTTTTTCTGAGGTGAGTACATTGACGTTCCGGAATCCGGGGCCCAGCTTGGCCCAATTCAGCGTTGCGGCAACCACCCCGGGCTGAACCGAGCCGTCCAGTCGGGCCTTCAATTGGATTTCTCCTCGATCGTTGTAGACCCTTACCGTTTCCCCGTCGGCAATGCCACGCGCCTCGGCATCGGACGAGTGAATCTGCAAGAGGTTCACATCTTCCATCTGCTGCACCGAAGGCAGGTTCGAAAAAGTTGAGTTCAGAAAGTTGTCGGCTTTGCGCGCCAGGAACTCCAGGGGAAATGTCGACTTCTGCGTGCCATGCCGCGACTCCGCCGGAGGCTTATACTCCGCCACCGGATCAAGCCCTAACGCCTTCATCGCCTCGCTGTAGAGTTCAGCTTTTCCGGATGGCGTGCGGAAGTTGCCTTGAGCGAAGGGAAGGAATGGCTGTTGCAAATCGTCATCGGCGCCGCTTCCATTCGTTCTTGACTGATCGCCTGTCATCGACCGCTGACCACTGAAGTTTAATCGGACATGCTTCTCCTGCTCCAACCGCTCCCTGCTGATTCCCCGCAACCAGGGATTCGACGACATCAAGGCGCCATCGATCATTTCATCGATCGTCTCGCTGAAACAATGATCCTTGAATCCCATCCGTTCAGCGAGCGCGCGGAATAATTCCACGTTCGAGCGGCACTCTCCAATCGGCTCGATCGCCTGCTCCGAGACTTGCAAGTAATAATGTCCATAGGCGGCCTGCAAATCCTTGTGTTCGAAAAAAGTTGTCGCCGGCAACACAATATCGGCATAGTCGGTGGTATCCGTGAAGAACTGCTCGTGAACCACCGTAAACAGATCCGGACGCTTCAGCCCGCGAACCACCTCATTATGGTTCGGGCAAACCGCCGCGGGGTTCGAGTTATAGACAAAAAGCGCCTTCACCGGCGGATCGCTCAGCGTATTCAGCGCCTCGCCCAGGCGAACCATGTTGATCACGCGCAGCCGGCTTCCTCTCAATTTCTGACCCTGATCCGGGTTCAAGTCGGGCCGCCTCAACGCGCCAGTGTTTAAGCCAAAAGCCCCGCTGGTTGAAAGATGAATTCCTCCGCCAACTTCTTTCAGCGATCCAATGATGCACGGCAGCATCGCAATCGCACGCGTCGCTGTGCCGCCTCCATCGGAGCGCTGCACGCCGTAATTTACCCGGATCACCGAAGGGCGAATCGTGGCATACTCCCGTGCAAGCTTGCGGATGTCTCCGCCCTCAATCCCCGTCCACTCCGCCACACGCTCCGGCGGATAGGACTTTACTTTTTCCCGCAGTTCCTCGAACCCTAGCGTGTACTTCGCCACATAGTCCGCGTCGTACAGCCTTTCGCCGATGATCACGTGCATCATCGCCAGAGCGAGCGCTCCATCGGTGCCCGGATTGATCGGCAAATACCAGTCGGCGCACTCCGCCGTCCGCGTGCGGTAGGGATCGATTACTACCAGCTTCGCGCCCCGGCGCCTCGCCTCCACAATGAACGGCCACAGGTGAACGTTATTGCCGTGAATGTTCGACGCCCACGCGATGATGTAGCGCGAATTAACGAACTGCTCGGGCTCGGTGCCGAGCTTCACTCCCATCACCGACTCGATGCCGGCCTCGCCCGCCGACGAGCAAATCGTGCGCTCCAACTCGGAAGCGCCGAGCCGCCCGAAAAATCTGCGGTCCATGGACCCGCCATTCAGAGCGCCCAGCGTCCCGCCATACGAATAAGGCAGAATCGCCTCGCTGCCAAACTCTTCGACGATGCCGCGAAAGCGCGCGGCAATCTCGTCCAGCGCCTCGTCCCAGCTAATACGCTGCCAAACTTGGTCTTGTGGAGGAACAGCCGCCCCTTCGACAAGCTTAGGGCAGGCACCCGGCTGTCCAGGAGCGAAGCTCCGTGCCGTTGCCAGCCCCTTAGCCGCAATCCTTCGCATCGGATACAGCACTCGATCCGGCGAATAAACCCGGTCCAGGTACTTCGCCACCTTCGCGCACAAGAATCCTCGAGTCACCGGGTGCTCAGGGTCCCCCACAATCTTCGTAGCCCGGCCATCTTCGACGGTGATCAACACACCGCAAGCGTCGGGACAATCATGCGGGCACGCAGCATGGACGACCTTCTTCATGACCTCAATCTTATGATTATACGGGCGGATGGCCCACACAAAGGGCATCCGCAGCTGTCGGGCTGGTTTTGGATGATCCGCGCGGGGGGGGATCCATAAACTTGAGTTGACAAACAGCAGGCGGTTGCGATCCTTGTGGCGCAGTGCTAGGTTAGAAACGATGCCCCATTGGTACAGCCGTCACGATCTCCTTACCCTGCGCAAAATGATTAAAGCGCAGAAAACTAAGGCCGCACTCACCCTCGTCGATGAGCTTCGAAAGAGGCTTAAGAAGATGCACGGGTTCAGTAAAAATAAGAACGCGCCTGAGATGAAAGCCATCATGTCCGCAGCGAGGGAAAAACCCGAGCGCTACACTTCCAATCGGCTGGTATCGGACCTCAGAGAGCGGTTTAGATAAAGATGACCTCCGCGCTGCAATTAACGATCTCGAAGAGATGGGGTTTATCAGTTTCGTTCGGAAGGACGGGGAAAAGGGGAGGAAGGGGCAGTACGTCGTACGTCCTCTGCCATAATTTACGCCGTTACCATGGGTGAGATTTCAAAACGGCCCAATACCCATCTGCACGTTCCGGAATACCCTGATCTCGATTCGATACAGAAACCAACGTCGATCTTCCCTTACTTAATCTCCAGCACTTCTTTCTCTTTGCTCTTGCTCATTTCTTCCATCTTCTTAATTTCGTCGTCGGTGAGTTTCTGGATTTCGTCGAGCGACCTCTTCTCTTCGTCTTCGGTAATCTTCTTGTCTTTCATCGCCTTCTTGATGGCATCGTTTCCGTCGCGGCGAATGTTGCGCACAGCAGTGCGATGCTCCTCGAGCACTTTGTGCAGGTGCTTCACCATCTCCTGCCGCCGCTCCTGTGTGAGCGCCGGCACCGGCACGCGAATCAGCTTGCCGTCGTTCATCGGGTTCAGACCTAGCTCCGCGGAGCGAATCGCCTTCTCGATGGTCCCGATCGCCGATGGATCGAACGGCTGCACGGTAATCATCTGCGGCTCGGGCGCGTGTACCTGCGCGATCTGGTTCAGCGGCATCTGCGAACCGTAATAATCGACGCTCACGCTGTCTAGCATATGCACCGAAGCCCGCCCAGTGCGGGTTGCAGCCATCGCCTTGCGGAAGTCCTCGACGGCCTTCTCCATGCGGGTCTTGAGTTGTACGTAAGTTTCTTTCAGGCCCGGAATCGCGGCCATGGTAGCTTGAGCCATCTCAGTCAGCTCCGTAAGATTTCAGATATCAAAACGCTGAATTATAAACCCAAAACAAACGTTGCCACGGATTTGCGCGGATTAGCACGGATCAGGAATCTCAGAATTATCCGTGTGAATCGGTGCAAATCCGTGGCTAGAGAATTACGCGCCCACCCTTGACCCAATCTTTTCTCCGCAAAGCACTCGGCGGATGTTTCCATGCTCGTTCAGGTTGAAGACGATGATGGGAAGATTGTTGTCCTTACACAAACTGATCGCCGTCGAATCCATCACCTTCAGGCCCAACTTCAGCACATCCATATAGGTGATGTCGGTGAACTTTTTGGCGTCCTTTACCTTCATGGGGTCGGCATCGTAAATGCCATCGACCTTCGTTGCCTTGAGAATCGCGTCGGCCTTGATCTCCATGGCGCGCAAAGATGCCGCCGTATCCGTTGAAAAGTAAGGATTACCCGTGCCGCCCGCAAAGATTACGACTCGGCCCTTTTCGAGATGCCGTATGGCGCGCCGTCGGATAAACGGCTCCGCCACCTGGTTCATTTCAATCGCAGTTTGCACTCGTGTATAGACCTTCTGCTTTTCGAGCGCATCCTGCAGGGCCAGCGCGTTGATCACCGTGGCGAGCATGCCCATGTGATCGGCGGAGACGCGGTCCATGTCTCGAGCCTGGTCGGCGACGCCGCGAAAGAAATTGCCGCCGCCCACCACGATGGCAAGCTGCACACCGAGCTTGTGGACGTCCGCCAATTCGGCTGCGACCTCGTGGATACGTGCCGTATCGACTCCAAACCCCTGATTGGCAGCCAGGGCTTCGCCGGAAAGTTTGAGCAGAACGCGTTTGAAAGCAGGGGTATTCGAGGTCATGTAGGTCTTTAGTAGCGGCGTCGTCCCGCCCGCTCCGCACTAACTACGAAAAGACAATTACAAAAAGGCGTCCACCGGGCGCCTCTGAATTACTCCGCTTTCTGTTCGGTAGGCTTGGTGACCGCGACGGTCTCGCCCGCATCACCCACTTTGAAGCGCGCAAAGCGCCGCACGCTGATGTTTTCGCCAAGCTTGCCGATTTTGGCCGCGATCAGCTGCGCAATCGACACGGTCTGGTCCTTGATGAAAGGCTGCTCGAGCAGGCAGACCTCTTCATAGAACTTTTCCATTTTGCCGGCGACCATCTTCTCCGCAATATTCTGCGGCTTACCCGAGGCTACGGCCTGCGCCAGAAAAATATCCTTCTCGCGCGCAAAATCCGCCGCGGTGACGTCTTCCTTACGCACGTACTTCGGATCGCTGGCCGCGATATGCATGGCGATATCGTGCGTCAGTTCCTTGAAGTCATCGGTGCGAGCCACGAAATCGCTCTCGCAGTTCACCTCGACCAGCACGCCAATCTTGCCTCCGGCGTGAATGTAGCTGGTCACTGAGCCTTCGCTGGTCACGCGCGTTGCCTTTTTGGCCGCAACCGAAACGCCCTTCTTCCGGAGAATAACGACCGCCTGCTCCATGTCGCCCTTGGCTTCCGTCAGGGCTTGTTTGCAGTCCATCATGGGAGCTCCGGTTTTTTCCCGGAGATCCTTTACTTGTGCTGCTGAAATGTTTGCCATAGTAGTGCTCATTACGTAGGGGTCCTTATGAATTCTAGGGTTCTTGTCGAGGTTTCAAGGTTTCAGAGCTTCAAGGTCTCAACAACAAACATGGCGCCGCCAACTTTGAAGCTTTGACACCCGTGAAACTTTGAAACATTGCTTCTAACAAACTTTGACCCGCGCCGGACGACCCGCGCGGGTCAGGATTTCCACGTGCCCGGTTTTTACTAGGTACTCGGTACTAGCAACTTTAAACTGTTTGGCTCTCTACCTTATGCACGTCAGCTTCTTCGTTTGCGACCGGCTTCTTCAGCTTCCCCGGACCAGCCAGCACCTCTTCCATGCTGATGTCCTCGCCGATTTCCGCCATATCGGACGCCGCTGCAGCTTCCTGAGAACGAAGTTCGAGCGCCGCCGCCGCATCTTCCGCCTGCTGCAATTCCAGCGCCTGGGCTTGTTCTGTCGCTGCAGTCATGTCGGCGACTTGTTTGTCGCTCATCAACTGCGCGCCCTCGGCGATCGATTCTGAAATCTTCGAAGTAAACAGCCGAATCGCCCGCAGCGCATCGTCGTTGCCCGGAATCACGTAATCCACTTCGCTGGGATCGCAGTTCGTATCCACCACCGCAACTACCGGGATGCCCAGTTTGCGGGCTTCTCGAACGGCGATTTGTTCCTTGTTCGAGTCGATTACGAACACCGCATCGGGCAACCGGCTCATGTTCTTGATGCCCGCCAAGTTCGCCTGCAGATGCTTGCGCTCGCGTTCGAGCTTGATCACTTCTTTTTTCGGCAGCAGCTCGTAGCGGCCATCCGTGGCCATCTCATCGAGCTCCTTCAGTCGCTTCACCGACTTCTGCACCGTCACCCAGTTGGTGAGCAGCCCACCCAGCCAGCGTTGATTGATGTAGAAGCCGCCGCACTTCGTCGCCTCTTCGGCAATCGCGTCCTGTGCCTGGCGCTTAGTTCCGACGAACAGCACGATCTTGCCTTCGGTCGCCAGCTGCTGCACGAATTTCGATGCCTCTTTGAACATCTTCAGCGTCTTCTGCAGGTCGATGATGTAAATTCCATTGCGCTCTCCGAAGATGTATTCCTTCATCTTGGGATTCCAGCGCTTCGTCTGATGCCCGAAGTGAACACCCGCTTCGAGCAATTCCTTCATGGTAATGGTTGCCAATGAACCTCCTTATTCAGTCTGCATCGGGAAGTTAGTTCTCAGTACCGAGTACCCAGTACCCAGCAGAAACCACTGGAAACTTGGTACAGGCAACTGGGTACTACTCTCCGATTGCCATTCCCGCCCCGCGCCGCGAGGCACAGGAAGAATTGAACACCTACGAACAGCTCAGCTTCTAGCTCTTAGCTTCTAGCCAAACCAAAATCCTTTGTCATTCCGACCCTGAGCGTCAGCCGAAGGGGAGGAATCTTGGTTCTCGCTTGGTACTCGGTACTCGCAACTCGGCCCTACCGCTTGCTGAACTGGAAGCGTTTCCGAGCGCCTTTCTGCCCGTACTTCTTGCGTTCTTTGCCACGCGAGTCGCGCGAAACCATTCCTTCCGACTTCAGCTTGCCGCGCAGCTCGGCGTTGAACTGCATCAAGGCGCGCGCGATTCCAAGCTTCACCGCATCGGCCTGTCCGCGCACTCCGCCGCCCAGCACGTTGGCGATGATGTTGAACGATGCCGCTGTTTCGGTGGATGCCAGCGGCGCCTTCGCGGCCGACCGTTGCGCCGGAGTGACGAAATACTCCTCAAACGCGCGCCCGTTAACCTTGAAGTCTCCACTGCCCGGACGCAAATAAACCCGCGCAATCGCCCGCTTCCGCCGTCCCGTTCCATAGTACTGAACTAATTCAGCCATGCTAGCCCTCAGCTCCTAAGCTCTTAGCTCCTAGCTTGAACCGCAAAAAGCGAGCTTTATCCCTAAACTTTGTCATCCTGAGCGCAGCCGTTTTTCAGGCGGAGCGAAGGATCTCCCGCTTCACTGCTCAGTCCGGTTACGCCCGAACCTCCAACTGAAATGCCTGCGGCTTCTGCGCTTCGTGCGGATGCTTATCGCCCTTGTACACATTCAGTTTCGAAAGCATATGCGCCGCCAACTTATTCTTCGGCAACATGCGCCGCACCGCGTCTTCAATAATCTTTTCCGGCCTGCGCGCCAAACGCTTGCGATAATCTTCGGTGCGCAGCCCGCCCGGATAGCCGGTGTAATGGTGATACTGCTTCTGCTCCGACTTCATTCCAGTCGTCCGCACTTTCTCGGCATTGATGACGATCACATGATCGCCGGTATCGAGAAACGGCGTGTACTGCGGATTCTCTTTGCCCATGAGGATGCGCGCTACCTGCGAGGCCATACGCCCAAGCGTCTGCCCATCCGCATCCACGACGTACCACTTGCGCACAATTTCCCCCGCTTTGGGGAAATAGGTTGACATCGGAACTCTCCCAGAATGAAAAAATGCGAAACGCGATTGAAATTGCAAAGAAGACCGCTCGTTGACTCTCCGGCGAGGACGCCAGACCATCAGGCGGGCAACCGCGAGACTTCCCAAAGCTTTAAAGATACCGTAGGGCGCGAGGAATTGTCAACGCTGAGTTAATAAGGGTAGTGTCCTAACACTGCGTTGCTGACTTGGGATGCTTTTTGGGAACGACCTGGGAAACGTAACACTTCTCATGTACGGCGTGTCCGTTCTCGTCGGTTTTGGGTTTTGCTGGTTTCGATGGAAACAGGCTTATGGCAGATGGGGCAAGTCGGAAGAGATGGCAAAGGTAAAGGAGTGGTCATAACCCGCGTCTCCCACGTCTAGGATGGAGATTCGGACTAGCGAATTCTCTCCCGGTGGAGTAGGAATTGCAAGTCTTAATCGTGCGTGCTAGAACACTCGCAGGATTCCAAGATTGCGATGGTCGTTTTTTGTGCATTGTTTCTGGTATCCCACAGGCTGCCGATTGAATCCCTCTTTGAGGTTCTCCGATGAGAAAAGTGTTTCCGCTGTTGACCCTCGCCCTCGGTCTTCTCGCTCTCCCGCTTCACGCACAAAACGTGTGGACCAGCAAGATCGACACCTTCGGCAATTACGTGCCGGTACCCTCCAACCCTAACGCAAATGGCATCGTTAGCGTGTTTACGCCGGCGACTAATATCACCGTAAACCGCATCCAGCTTTCCTCTCCGGCAGGTCAAATCGGATGCAGCCCCTTGCCCGGGATCAAGGTCACAGATGGCACATCGACTGTGTTCCTGGCCATCCCCAACACAACCGCGACCAACGGGAACGTCGGTCCGGTGACGAATGATACCGGCGCGATCAGTGTGCTGTACTTGGCAGGCAATCAACTGAGGCTCAAAGCGGTGCCTGGAGGTAATATCTGCAACCCATACGAAATCAATATCGTGGTGCAATACAGCGTGACCCCGTAACCGAACTCAACCTGCCCCGTCCGCGATCTTCCCCGGATTGTTTTGGACGGGGCTTCTTACATGCCATGCGACGGAACGAAGCTAAGCAAACCTGCCTAAGCCTAGTGTTCCATCTCCACTAAGCGGCAAATGAATCCCCATCCCCCGCCGAGTTCGCTGACCGCCAGCATCAGTTCATTGCTGCCCTTTTTCAATGGAAGGTAAACAGCATCGTTTTCCAGATTAACAATGCCAAGGAATCCGGGATCGCGAAAGCCTTGTGCGCTTCGCCCTCGGTAGAGAATCTTTCCATTCAGAAACACGCTGACGTCGTCGCTGTAACCGATCTCGAGTTTTTTCACCTGGTCGCGGTCCGATTCAATGCTCGTGCGCGCATATACGACTTTCATTCCCGGCTGGGGTTCGAGACGCTTGGAAAAGTCACCCTGAAACGTGACGACCGGATGCGGAGCTTCACGATAACGATAGAGCACCACAAAGCCGGGCGGTTCCGCCTCCACCTCCTGCCAGCGGATGGCATCGCTTTCTGTGGCGTCGATCGGACGCTCCAGATTCCGCGCGAGCGCATCGTACGACGGCGACAGGCTCCACTTGGTGAGAGTGCCTAGCGGCATCGCCGGCAGGCGCCGCTCCCAGGGAGCATCGGGCGTCGTGCGAATTTCAAAGTTCGAGAAATAGGTGGCACCGGTCAGGACATACAACGCCACCTGGCCCTTTTGTATGCCGCTCTTCAAATCATTCATGACGAGTGCTGGCTTGTCCATGTCTTGGACATAGAGCTTTGCCTGCGCCCCCACTACCTCGAGTCGCAGGTGGAACCAGACATCCTTCGGAATATCGACGGCGCCGGTGAAGCCCGGTCCGTTATAGATTTGCCAGTTCGCGCCGGTGTGCAGAACTGGTGTGTACTGCATGGCATCGGGAAGCCCGGACTTATGCTGGCGCAGATACACCCACTCGCCGTTGGTGCCGTCCGCGTCGAGCCGAAACTGGAGGCCGAAGAACCCACGCTTGGCGGGAGTAGCGACCTCCATATCCACGACACCGTCGCGCATCTCGAAATCCTTTAGCACCGCCGCCCCGCCATCGAGCAACAGGCACTTCCGCCCCTGATATTCAGTCGCCTTGGCTTGCCCCTGCAGATCCCAACGGGGTGACTCCGAAGGAACTGAGAGTACCTCCTGTGTCGAGATCAGCGTTGTTCCAAACAAAAGTGCAGAGATCGCCGTTAAGAGCGGGCGGATTGGGTTGCACTGGAGAAACATTGAGCTTTAGACGTGGATTCTCTCAAACCGTAACCACGAAATGGGTCTTGGCGAGGGAGGGAATCATGCAAGAGCTTGCCGCTCGAAACTGCCTACTCATACGCGAGCGCATCAATCGGATCCTTCTGCGCCGCTTTGTACGCGGGATACAACGCTCCACCCAGCGCCCCGACGATGGCGATCACCGTTGTGCGTATCACCCATTCGCTACTCCAGAAGAGCCGCAGCACTGGCCGCTCGATCAGAACCACCCGCCTCGTTATCAGGCTGATCACAATGCCCGCGATGATCCCAAGGATCGCCAACAGCGCCGTCTCGCGCAAAACAACGTTGACAATGAACGCCTTCGACGCGCCCATCGATTTTAGAATCCCAATCTCGCGGGTACGCTCCATCACCGCGGTGTACATCGATTGAAAGATCACCATGAAGCCGATGATCACCGAAATAGCAATCACAATCCGGATTGCGGTTTGGAAACCCGGCAGGTTATCCGCCGACATCATCGATAAATATTCCTGCATGGAGCGCGCCGCGTAGTTTTCCATGCCCGGCACAGCTTTGATCTTATTTACCACCAAATCCGTGTTCGCGGGATCGTCAACCTTCACGTAGAAGACTGAAGCCTTATTCTCTGCTCCAATCAGATCCTGCATCGTCGTGAGCGGCAAAAATTTCCGGGCTCCCTTGCCGTGCGCCACAATTCCGCATATCCGGAATTGATGGTTAAGAATCTCAATCGAGTCGCCGACCTTCACCTTCTTCATTCCCGCGAAAAAATCGTCGACGATCACATCATAAGCGCCCTGGAAGGGCCCGCCAGAGCGATAATTGAACGCTGGTGGAATGCTGTTGTAGCTTGCCAGATCAATGCCGTAGATAATCTCAAGAGTCGGCTTTGTCGTGAGTTCCCAGATCACCGGTGCGGCCACGTTGATGTGCGGCAGCTTCCGCAACACATCTCCCAACTTTACCGGCATGGGCGCGCCGGTAACTCCAATCAGCGCCGAAGAGCTGGGTGGTTGCACCATCAAGTCCGCGCCCACGCCCATCTGGCTCTCTTTCGAACCATTCAACTGCCCATAGAAAAAAGACACGATCAGCAGGATCAGCGTGACCTCGAGCGCAATGGCGCTGATGCTGATCAGCGACCGCACGGGCCGATGCACCAGGTTCGAGACGATCATTTTGTTAATCATGTCTTCTTAATTTGTCATCCCGAGCGAAGCGAGAGACCTTGATTCCTGCCCGTAACATCCGCGATGCCGGCTCAAGCAAACACCAAGATCCCTCGCTCCCTCGGGATGACAATCCTACTGCCGATTCCTACGGCTGATTCGTCGACCCCGGCCCCGCTCCCCCCGCGCTCGCGTGCGGTTTATCGAGATGCACCACCTCTGCGCCCGGAGGTTCCTGCAGCGTGAACTGATCGTCTTTTAGCGGCTTGTTGATTTCCACCTTCAACATGTTCAGCGTGATGTCGTACTCTTCCTGCGGCCGGTATATCTCGATACGCGATGGGAAGCTCACGCCATCGTAATCCTTATAATTCGCATAGCGGGCATCGGTCGCCAGATTGCCCTGCTCGTCATAAATATACTGGCGATGCGGCTGCAAGTCGGTGCGGCTGAAAACGATCTTGCGCGCCAGTCCCCAACCCTCTTTTCGCTTGCGAATGATCACAAGCTCGTAATCCTCCTGCAGGACGCGATGTCCTTTGGCGTCGTGCAATATTTCTTCACCGTTCTCCAGTACTGCAATCTCGCGGTCCGGATCGACCTGTCGAATCAGCAGCGCCTCATAAATATTCTGCGGACGGATATTTTCCATGGGCTCGGGATTCGTCGTCTGCACTTCATTTCGCCCCATCACGAAGCGGTTCTTCGGCGGAATCCACAACTTGAAATCTTGTCCGTCGCTCACCATATCGAAGGCCGTGGTGCGCACGATCGGCAGTAGCCCGATCATGTGCAGCATCGCGGGCTTCCGCGCCAGGACATATCCGCGAATTTCCTTGTAATCGGTAACGTGGCCCTTCTTGACGCCTCCCGCCGAGGTGTCGATATCTACCGTCGCCTGCAAGGACTGGATCTTTTCCGACTGCTGCTTGAGGCTCTCGATCAAAGCTTCCTGTGACGATTCCTTGAGCGGAGCCTTGGAGTAGGTTTCTTCAACTGGCCGCGTGCGGAACAAACACCCTGCGGTGGGCAGGGTCGCGACAACCAAAATCAAGGCCCATAAGGGCGAGCGACTTCTCATGAAGTATTGGATGATCTTCAGAACATTTGAGTATAGCGCGCCGAAAAGGGTGCAATAACTCATTCACCACCCTCGCCTTTCGGTTTAATCCTGAGTGCGCACTTTCATCTACACTACTGCCATTGTGCGAAAGCTCTTTGGTCTCATTCTGATCATGGTTCTCGTGGCCGGAGGCTGGCTCGCCTGGGTGGCGTTGATCCCGGTTGAACCTGCTCCAAAAACTTTTGTTATGTTGCGCCCGGGATATTCCACACGTCACATCGCCGCCACGCTCAAGTCCGCCGGGGTCATCCGCAGCGAACGAGCCTTCATCCTGTGGCACTACCTTCACCGCGGCCGTTCGCTCAAGGCGGGAGAGTATCTTTTCGACAAGCCGGCCAACCTCCTCGACATCGAGAAACGCCTGCAGCGCGGTGACGTCTACTACCGTACGGTCGTTGTCCCCGAAGGCTTCACCATGTTCGATATCGCTCGCGCGATCGAAGCCGCCGGCCTGGGTTCGGCGGAAGACTTCCTGAAAGTTGCGCAATCGGATACCGCGCTCGTCGCCGACATCGCCCCGGGCGCGCCTTCGCTCGAAGGATATCTTTTCCCTGAGACCTACGAATTCAGCCGCATGATGAGCATGCATGAGATGGCAGATGCCATGGTCAAGCAGTTCCGCCAAGTGGCAGCGCAGATTGGATTGACGCAGCCGTATCCCAGCGAGAAACCCGGAGGCAAGCCGCAAATTCTCGCTTACCTAATTCCTGATCCGAATGAAAGCTCGGTCCCCCGCATCGTCACCATGGCCTCGATCATCGAGAAAGAGACCTCGGTCGCCGAAGAACGTCCGCTGGTTGCGAGCGTCTATTACAACCGGCTGCAGAAAAACATTGCCCTCGATGCCGACCCCAGCATTATCTACGCAGAGCTTCTCACCGGCGCCTATCAGGGAGCGCTGCATCACGCCGACATGCAGTTCCCCTCGCGCTACAACACCTACAAGCACGCGGGACTTCCACCTGGCCCGATCGCAAATCCTGGCAAGAGTTCGCTCGAAGCGGCCATGCATCCCGCCCAAAGCGACTACTACTTTTTCGTTGCCGATGCCCAGGGCCACCACCGGTTCGCCCACACCATCGAAGAACACAATAAGAATGTCGCCGCATACCGGCGCGCTATGCAGGGACGTTGAAACGTGGAAGAACTAACCATCCAACGTACGGGCATATAATCGCGGCGTGAGCACCGAATTGGGAAAAGCTTCCAAGCCGTCTGGCAGAGCTCTAGGCTTGGACGTGGGATCGAGGAGGATCGGTATGGCCGTGACCGATCCCCTTGGAATCACCGCGCAAGGGATCGAGACCTTGCAGCGGCGGAACAAGCGAACTGACTTGGCCCTGATCGAGCAGGTGATTCGCAAATACGAGGTGCGGGAGATCGTGGTCGGTTTGCCCCTGCGGATGAGCGGCGCGGAAGGAACGCAGGCAGAGAAAATGCAAGTTTTTGCAGAGGAACTTCGTAAACGCTTCCGGTTACCGGTACATTTGTGGGACGAGCGGCTGACATCGGCGGAAGCGAATCGCCTGCTGCGGGAGACAGAGTTGTCGATCGACCGGCGGGCGAAGGCTGTTGATCGGATGGCAGCAGTATTGATTCTGCAAGGCTGGATGGAAAAGCGAACTTTTGCCGGGGGTTAGCGGGAGAAGCCTTCGAGGATGCGACGATTCCATACTTGGAAGGCCCATTCGGATCAGATCCCATCTTTGGTAGGCTGTGTAAGCGTCATCTGCACAATAACTTAGGCCTCGAATCAACGATTTAGCCGAATAGCGCGGACACCCAGCCCTCCCGGAAATTGTCCCAAACCGGGACTAATCCTTGCTTTTAGCCCCTTGCCGGAGTACCCTGTTTATAGAACGATAAACGTTTCCCTCGCTAAGACCCTTCTCCTGCCTGGGTGCCTTTTTATGAATGGTGCGGACCTGAATTTCCACATTGGCGACAAGGTCGTCTATCCCAACCACGGGGTCGGCGTTATCGAACAAATCAGCAGCCGCTCTATTGGCGCTACGGTGGAAAAGTTCTACCTCCTCAACATTAAGGCCAGCAGTCTCAAGGTGATGGTGCCGTGCAACAACGTCGGCAGCGTCGGCATTCGCCGTGTCGTCCGCAACGGCGAGGTGCAGAAGATTCTGGATTTCCTTTCCGTCACCGACGACCTCAGCACCGCCGACTGGAAAGATCGCTTTAAAGAAAATTCCGACCGCATGCGGACCGGGTCTCTCTTCGAGGTCGCCGGAGTTCTCAAGAGTTTGATCGCCCTTCATCAGGCCAAGCCGCTTTCCTTCCGCGAAAAAAAGATGCTTGAACGCGCCCGCTACCTGCTGGTCAGCGAACTGGCGATGTCGCGCAACTGCGAAGAAACGAAGGTCGAGGAACTTCTAAATGATGCACTCTCCAAGTGCAACCTCCGTTTCCCGGAAGCCTCCGAGTTCCAGGCCTGATCGCCCGCAAGGCGGGAAGCTGCACTCCAGCCAAAGCCGATTCACTCTATAACCTTGCATTCTTCGCGTGACCTTTCTCTTGCACGCGCGTTAAACCTCTAGAGGAAGGCGCGGGTGACAATTGTCATCTGAGCCGGGTGACGATCTCCACTGGCGGGCTAAAGGGCAACAATCCAATATTGGGTTGCGGAAAGTTGTCTAAAGCGCTGATGGTGTGAGAGGGGATAGTGCGGACGCCGGCAAGTTGTATCAGTGCGGTGAGTCGTTTATCCTTGAGGCCTACTTGGACCATGATTGTCCGTTAGTCCGGCACGCCGATTCTTCCTTGGGTATCAACTGGAGTTCAACATGACATTGAGCCGGTTCGTTACTAAGAACGCCTTCCGCAACAAGCGCCGCAGCATCCTGACGGTCGCGAGCATTGGGGTTTCCCTGCTCCTGCTCACATTCATGATGACGATGTGGCACGGCTTTTACGTCGATCAGGGCAGCGCGGAGTCGACTCGCCGGCTGGTAACAAGACACCGCGTTTCTTTGACATTCAATTTACCGGGCTATTACCGGGAAAAGATTCGCGCAGTGCCAGGGGTGGTGGCGGTTGTGCCCAATTCGTGGTTCGGCGGCCTCTATAAGGATGACAAGCCGGAGAACTTTTTCGCGCAGTTCGGCACTGATCCTGACGAGTTTCCGAAAGTCTATCCTGAGATGGAGATCCCACCCGATCAGCTTGCTGCATGGCAACACGATCGTGCGGGCGTGATTGTGAACGACGAACTGGCTCAGAAGCACGGTTGGAAGCTCGGGGATCGGATCGTGCTGATGGGCACGATTTATCCCGTGAACCTGGAGTTGACTATTCGCGGCATCTATCATTGGCCAACGGTGAACACGACCGTCTACTTCAATGCCAAGTACGTGGAAGAGGCGGTGGATTTTTTCAAAGGACGGGCAGGCACTTTCAGTATCATGTCCGGCTCGCCTAACGATGTAGCCAAGATCGCCAGCGCGGTCGACGATATGTTCCGCAATGCGCCACAACCCACCAAGACGGAAAGCGAGAAGGCTTTCGGCCTGACCTTTGTGAACATGCTGGGCAATGTGAAGGCTTTTATTCTTAGCATCTGTATGGCGGTTGTTTTCACGACGCTTCTAGTGTCGGCCAACACGATGGCCATGTCGATTCGCGAGCGCACGCGCGAAGTGGCCGTGCTGAAAACTCTGGGCTTCGAGCGGCGGACCATCCTGGGTCTTTTTGTGGGAGAGGCGATGTCGCTCTCGGTTGCCGGAGGTTTGTTCGGCTGCGGCTTCGCCTGGTTGCTGCTTACCATGATGAAAAAATCGCCAATGGGATTTTTCCTTGCCCAGATGAAGGTGACGCCAGGCACGCTTGTAGTGGCACTGGTAGTGGCGGCATTCGTGGGATTCTTCAGTTCCCTGTTTCCGTCTTATAAAGCGGCACGGGTAGAGATTGTGGAAGGTCTGCGGCACATTGGCTGAGTGGTCGGTTTATTTATGACGTTAAGCAGTTTTATTTTTCGCAATACGTTTCGCAACAAGCGACGCAGCTTCCTGACGATGCTGAGCATAAGCTTCTCGCTGCTGTTGCTCACGCTGATGATGTCGATCTGGCGCACGTTTTATATCGACCAGGGACCGCCAGACGCGATCAAGCGGGTGGTGACGAGGGACCGGGTTTCGCTGGCGCAATTTTTACCGGCATATTACCGTGAAAAGATCCGCGCCGTACCGGGGGTGGTGGCGGTGGTACCGCTAACCTGGTTTGGCGGCCGCTACAAGGATGACCGTTCGCAGAATTCGTTTGCCCAGATGGCTACCGACCCCGATGAGTATATGAAGGTCGCGACTGACAAGATTGTCCCGCCGGAGCAGGTGGCAGCCTGGCAGCATGACCGCACCGGAGCCCTAGTGGATGTGGAACTGGCCAAAAAATATGGATGGAAGCTGGGCGACCGGATCACCCTGCAGGGTACGATTTTTGAGGTGAACCCCGAACTGACGATCCGCGCCATCTATCATATCGATCCGCCGGTGCGGGCGATCTATTTCAACCAGAAGTATCTGGAAGAATCGGTACCGTGGTTTAAGGGGCAGGCGGGCTTCTATATCGCGCAAGTCGCTTCCTCCACCGATGTTGCACCGGTTTCGAAGATCGTTGATGACACCTTCCGCAATTCGCCGCAACCCACGAAGACCGAGAGCCAGAAGGCCTTTCAACTTTCATTTGTGGCGGCCCTGGGGAACGTGAAGGCATTTATTTTGCTCATATGCGGAGCCGTGGTGTTTGCCATCCTGCTGGTCTCGGCCAACACGATGGCGATGTCGATCCGCGGGCGGACGCGCGAAGTGGCAGTGCTTAAGACGCTTGGGTTTACGCACCAGTATGTGCTGTCGCTGTTTGTGGGCGAAGCGGTAACGCTGGCGCTTGCGGGCGGAGTGGCCGGAGTTGTGGCGGCGAGCGGGATAATCCGGTGGCTGACCCACTCTTCACTGGCGATTGGAATTCCCGCAGGGATGAGCGTGACCATTCCCACCATGCTGGTTTCTTTGCTGGTCGCGGCGGCGGTCGGTTTCGCGAGCAGTTGTTTACCGGCCTATAACGCGTCACGCATGAACATCGTGGAGGGCTTGCGCCACGTCGGTTAAATTGAGAATGCAAATATGGCAATACCCATCAGCTACAACATCCGCAACTTGAAGCTCCGCAAAGGGCTCACGATTATGACCGCGCTGGGCATTGCGCTGACCGTTACCACTGCGATTTTCCTCATGGCGCTGCTGGCGGGTTTGCAGCGCGCCTTCGTTTCCAGCGGAAATCCGCGGAATGTGCTGGTGCTGCGCAAGGGGTCGGAGGCAGAACTGCAGAGCGGGTTCGATCATACGCTCTTTGCCACGTTGACCACACTTCCCGGCATCGGAAAAGACAGCCACGGGCAGCCTATGGTTTCCGGCGAATTGGTTGTGGTCATCGTGTTGCCACGGAAAGATGGCACCGGGGAAGTCAATGTGACGGTGCGGGGCATGATGCCCGATGGTCTCGAACTGCGCCCCAGCGTGAAATTGGCTGAAGGCCGGTGGTTTCAAACCGGGCAGCGCGAAGTCGTGGTCAGCCAATCCATACGCAACCGTTTTTCTCGGGCAAAGATCGGCGACACGATGGAATTTGGCAAAGGATCGTGGAAAGTGGTCGGGGTGTTTGACGCCGGCGGCTCGGCCTATGAATCGGAAGTCTGGGGCGATGTGAACCAGATGGCCGCGGACTTCGATCGCACGGAAGGCTATTCCTCGGCTTACTTGAGCGCTACCGATCCTGTAGCAGCTGATGCACTCAAGAACCGTGTCAGTGATGACCAACGGCTTAAACTCGAAGGGGTTCTCGAGACCGAGTATTACGCCAAGCAGACTCGCTCGGGAGGACCTATTAAGATCATCGGAATCGTAGTCGCGGTCATAATGGCCATCGGGTCGAGTTTTGCAGCGATGAATACGATGTATGCGGCGGTGGCGTATCGCGGGCGCGAAATTGCGACTCTGCGGGTGCTGGGGTTTTCGCGTCCGTCGATTCTGACGTCGTTTGTGCTGGAATCTCTGATGCTCTCTTTGCTGGGAGCGCTGGCGGGAATCCTACTGATGCTGCCCTTTAACGGAATGCAGACGGGAACGTCGAATGCGGTCACGTTCAGCGAAGTGGTGTTCAGCCTGCAAATTACGCCGCTGGTTGCGGCCGCCGCGGTCGGCTTCGCGCTGATTATGGGCTTGGTCGGCGGATTTGCTCCAGCATGGCATGCGGCGCGGCAGAATATTCTCACTGCGTTGCGAGGCTGATCTGCGCTCCTTGATTTGCGGTTCTGGAAACTAGAGCGGCACGACTTTCGTATTCATCCTTATGCCGATTGACGCCAAACACCAAGACCTGCAGAGTTTGCGGATCGACCGCACCGATCGCGGCACGGGCAGCGGCGAACCGCCTGCCTGGGCACGCCGCTACATCGTCATCGGGATCGTAGTTGTGGCCGTGCTGAGCCTCTCGGCTCTTGCTTACCGCTTGCTTTCCCGCGACGTTCCTGAAGTCGAGGTCGTACGCGCGTCGGCAGAGAGCAGCGACGTAGGAGGCACGGTGCTGTCGGCCACGGGCTACATCGTCGCACACCACACCATCAACGTGAATTCGAAGGTGACCGGTCGCTTAGCATGGATCGGCGTGGAAAAAGGCGACAAGGTGAAGGAAGGCCAGGTTCTGGTTCGGCTGGAAGATGAGGAGTTCCGCGCTTCCTACGAGCAAGCCAAAGGCGCATTGGATAACGCTCGCGCCTATCTCGACGAACTCGAACACGGATCGCGGCCAGAGGAGATTCAACAGGCGCAACATAATCTGGACGAAGCTCGAGCCACGCTGGTGAATGACAAACTCACGCTCGACCGGACCAAAGAACTCTCCGCGGGAGGCGTGGTTTCCCGCCAGGCGCTCGACGATGCCACGGCGAAATTCGATTCCGATCAGCAGCGCGTGAATTCTTTGGAGAAAGCTTTTCAGCTTATGAAGATTGGACCGCGCGCCGAAGAACTGGCTCGTGCTCGGGGATCACTGGCGCAGGCGCAAGGCCTCGCCGATTACGCGAAGTCGCAACTCGATGCCACGGTGATTCGCGCCCCAGTCACCGGAACGATTCTTGATCGCACCGCCGAAAAGGGCGAGCTCATCACCGCGCAGTTTGCCAGCGCCGCAGCGGGTGGCCCGCAAGGGTCGGTTGTCTCGCTAGCGGACCTGAACGATATTCAAGTGGAACTCGATATTGCGCAGTCCGACTTTGCCCGGCTCGGTCCAAAGCAGAAGGGAATCGTTACCGTGGACGCGTATCCCGACCGGAAATATAACGGCGAGATCGCGCAGATCTCACCCGAAGCGAACCGGCAGAAGGCCACGGTGCAGGTGAAGGTGCAAGTGCTGAATCCCGATGAATATCTACGGCCGGAGATGAACGCGACCGTAAAGTTCTTGGCGGGCGAACAAAAACCTACCAGCACCCAGCCGGCGGGAGCTTTTGTGCCAGCCACTGCGTTGCGCGATCACGATGGCAAGAAAGTTGTTTTCCTGGCGTTCGACGGCAAAGCACGGCTGCGTGAGGTTCACGTGTTGAGCCAGCGCACGGACGGATTTCTCGTCGATGGACTGGTGGGCGGCGAAAGCGTGATCAGCAAAGGTCCGCCAGAGTTGAAAGATGGAGACAACGTCAAGATTAAGGGTTCGTAGAGCTTGGGCGATCAAAATTTTGCGAAGTCAAGCGAAGGGGCAATTATGAGCACAGTGGCTGAAACCAAAGTCGCAACCGGGACCAAAGTTGTGCAGGCGCGCAACGTCAGCAAGGTCTTCAAGCGCGAAGCTTTCGAAGTGAAGGCTCTCGACGATGTCTCGATCGACATCGCGACCGGGGAATTTATGGCGCTGATGGGTCCGTCTGGTTCGGGGAAGACGACGCTGCTGAACATGATTGCAGCCATCGACCGGCCGACCTCAGGCGAATTACTCGTCCAGAACCAGAACATCTTTCGCTTCAATGACGCGCAGGCGGCTCACTGGCGCAACGAGCACATCGGTTACGTGTTTCAGACGTTCAACCTGATCCCGGTGCTAACCGCATTTGAGAATGTGGAGTTGCCGTTGTTGCTGACCAAGCTGAACCAGCAGCAGAGGCGTGATCACGTGATGACTGCGCTGAAGCTTGTAGGGCTGGAGGAGCGGGTCAACCATCTTCCGAAGCAACTCTCCGGCGGGCAGGAGCAGCGAGTCGCGATCGCGCGGGCGATCGTGAGCGACCCCACGCTGTTACTGGCGGATGAGCCTACCGGCGACCTGGATAGCCACTCGGCTACTGAAGTCCTGGAAATATTGAAGCGCCTAAACGAAGATTTCCATAAGACCATCGTAATGGTGACCCACGATCCACATGCGGCCTCGTATGCCCACGTCACCCGGCATCTGGAGAAGGGAATGCTTCTGCCGCCGGGCTAGCGATATTCACCTAGCGATGTTCACGCTGCAAGCTTTAAGCTGAAATAGAAAGCTTGGTCAATTCTGATTCGCCGTCGGCGACCCACTGCCAAGCGCGGCGGCCATTGTCGAGAGAGACAGCCTTGGCTTCTCCATAAGATACCAAACGATTCAGCACTGTGGTGACGGACGCCATCGGATCTTTGTGGCGTGTCAACATTGGCGGAACTCTTTCCTGTATCCGGTCACAGACGTCGCGAGCACTCAGCGCACGGTTTGCGTCCATTAGAATCATCCGGCAAGCTTTGGTAAAGCCCGGCTGTCGACCGCTGCTCTTGCGATCTACCAGTTCCAGCAGTTCGTCGCTCAACACGCTGTCGCCAAAGAGGTTAGCGAGGCCGGCGATGGTCTGCTTTATGGTGCCGATCCGGCGCATCACCTCGGCGCGCTGCTGCAGCAGTTGCCGCAACTCTTCATGGGCCTGGCGCACCACTTCTTGAACATGACCGTTTCCGCCGCTCGGAATCGTTCTCTCGATGCTATCCTGGATTTCCATAAAACCTCCGTGCCCCGCCGTTCAGGCGTAGCACTACTCTAGAACCGTCACTCTCTAATCAATACGCGCGGAACCGGCCAGTGGTTCCCGAATTATCACCCCAGCAAAAATCGCCCAGCGCCAGGACTTTCGGGTTAGACGGACAAAGTTAGAGTTGGTTAACAGCGATGGGTGTTCAGAAAAACTAATATTCAAAAACTGTTTGAGGCTGTAGGTGAGGGGGTCTTTTCAATCAGAACGGCAGCAAAGGTGGGCTGGAGAGTCGGCTCGCAACTGTCCCGAATTGAGTCAGTTCCCGATCTGAGATTTCCCCTCGGTCTCAATCCGCCTCTTCCTTCGTGGAAGGCAGCGTTATGACAGAGAGTGTCCGATGTGCTAAGTGACGACTGATCCACCCATGTCCACTGCGCTTCAACTTGGCCTCAGCAAATCCACTTTGCACGTCCTGCTGGTAGGAAACCATGAGGAGGATTTCTTTCTAATTCGCGACACCCTCACCGGTGACCGGAGCGAACTGCACGCAGAGTTGGATCATGCGAGCACTTTGGAAGAAGCCAAAGCGATGCTGCTGCAGGGGCACTACGGACTGGTTTTGTTTGCGCATGAGACAGGGGACGCTGCCGCTACCGGGCTTCTCTCGGAGTTCTTGCAGACCGGGCGCACCGTACCCTTTATCGTTCTGACGGAGCGCGCCGACGAGAAGTCGGTGGCAGAAATTATCGAGGCGGGAGCCTGGGATTGCCTCGATAAATCGCATCTCACTGGAGCGAACCTGGTGCGAACGATCCGCTGTTCGCTCAATCTGCAAGCGATGCAGTTGCGGGGGAATTTGGCGGAGGAATCGCTGCGCAAACTTTCCTGCGCCGTCGAGCAATCAGCCGATACCATCTTCATCACCAATCGTGAAGGAATCATCGAGTATGTAAACCCGGCATTTGAAGCCTTGTCCGGCTATCCGAAGAGTGAAGTAATCGGCCAGACTCCCGCAATTCTGAAATCCGGCCAGCAGGCACCCGCGCTCTACCGCGAATTGTGGGAAACCATTCGGTCCGGCGACGTCTACCGCGGCATTCTAGTAAACCGCAAGAAGAACGGCGACCTCTATTACGTGGACGAGTGCATCAGCTCCATCAAGGACTCGACGGGCAACATCACGCATTTTGTATCCAACGGTCGCGACCTCACGGAACGTTTGCGCATCGAAGCACAGCTGCTTCAGGCGCAAAAAATGGATGCGGTCGGTCGCCTCGCCGGAGGCGTTGCCCACGACTTCAACAACTTGCTTACCATCATTACCAGTTACTCAGAATTGGCGCTCGATTCGGTGGTTCCGGGAAGCCGCACCCAGTCGCGCATTCAAGAGATTCTTGCTGCCGCCCGCCGCGCCGCCAATCTTACTCGGCAGTTGCTCGCGTTCAGCCGCAAACAACCCCAGGCCTTGCGTGTGGCCGAAATCAATCCGATGCTCAATGGAATCGTCAAAACTCTTCACCGCCTCATCGGCGAGGACATAGAGCTGACGTTTCTTCCGGGGGAAGGACTCGGCCGAGTTCGATTGGATCCGGTACAGATTGAACAGATACTCATGAACCTTGCCGCAAACGCCCGCGACGCTATGCCCCAAGGGGGCCGTTGCACCATCGCAACGCTGAATGTTTATCTCGACGAAGAATATGCGGACCGCAAGCGAGCCGTCATTCCTCCCGGCCGTTACGTGGTGTTGACTGTTTCCGATACAGGCACCGGTATTCCCGAAGATCAGTTGTCGCTCATTTTCGAACCCTTCTATACAACTAAACCCTCCGGAAAGGGAACGGGACTTGGTCTAGCGACGGTTTACGGCATCGTGAAACAGAACCACGGGTTCGTGTGGGCTTACAGCGAACCGAAAATTGGAACGATCTTCAAAATCTATCTGCCTTGCGTGAAGGAGCGCGCAGCGGTAGCCGAGCCGCCAGTCACCAGCGTAGCGCCTTCGCGCGGCTCCGAGACCGTTTTGCTGGTGGAGGATGAAGACGCCTTGCGCAAAGCCACCGCCGAATTTCTCAGCCTGCGCGGGTACAACGTTCTGGAAGCTAGAAATGGCCTGGATGCGTTGTCCGTGACGAAGAGTCACGAATCACCGATCCACCTGGCGATTACCGACGTGGTGATGCCGCACATGAGTGGAGGACAGTTGGCAAAAGAGTTGGAAGCCCTGCGTCCAGAGATGAGAGTGTTGTTTGTATCAGGCTATGCCGGCCAAACGGTTTTGGACCACAAAGTCTTCGATCTCGAATCGAACTTCCTTCAGAAGCCATTTACCCTGACCCAACTTGCAAGTAAAGTCCGGACAACGCTGGATCACTCCCACAACGCGATTCCGGTAGCCGGCTGAATCTCGCAGGGACCTTCTCTCTGTGCACCCCTTAGGGTTTCAGCTTCGACAGTTACGGTTGTCGCGCAGCTGACTTACGGGTGTCCCCGTATTGCCCGGCGGTGGCCGTATCGCTGATAAGTGATAGAGCGTTTTATCGCTCAGTCCGTGGCTAGCCATTTGTGACCGCTCTCACCTCGCTGGATTTTCGACTGATTCACGGTCACTGATTCACGGTATATGAGAGGAAGTCATGAGTGAGTTGGTTGCATTGCTCTGCAGCAGCGGCCGCGTTTGGCGTGTAGTAGCGGCAAGGCTGCCATTTTGTATTTTGCTCGCGAGCTTACTGGGTAGTTGCATAATACTCGTGGGATGCGGCAACAGTTCGAACAACTCGACAATGTCGGCACCCCCCACCCCTGCTCCATCTCAGCCTTCCTATCCCAGCACGCCCCCGGTGCCGATCACATGGTCGCCCAGTACGAGCTCTCTGCCTGCACCGCCAGACCAAAATCAGCAGGAGCCTCCGCTGTCGACCGGTTCTGACGATTTTCCTCTGACAGTTTCGAACCCGACCGAGGGAGCGAGTGTCACCTCGCCGATCAATGTCGTGGCCTCGGCGACACCAAAGAATCCCATATTTTTCATGCGCGTCTATGTCGATCAATTGGCGGTATATTTTACTTTCACCGATTCGATCAACACACAGATCTTCGCGGCTCCCGGTAAGCACACAATAGAAGTTGAGGCCGAGGATACCAGCGGCTACGTCTCAGCCACATTGGTCGACGTCACCGTCACCAGTCAGTCGCAGACCACAATCAGCGGCATCCAGTCGCTGGCAGGATGGCAATCGTGTGGCGGGCTGTTTCCGCCCGGCTCTGGGCGCGCCGGACAGATATGCGCCGCGGGCGGTGGAACGCCAACTTCTACGATGACTCAAAATGTGTCCTCCCCAGCGATGGACGGAAAATCTGCGGAGTTTAGCATGGGTCCCTCGTCGCCTAATTGCCCGGGCTATTGCAACATGTTGTACTTCAACGCCGTGGTCGGAGGAAACAACGTAAGCCACTTCATCTACGATTTGTATTTCTACATCGACAACCCAAACGCTCCGCAGGCGCTTGAGTTTGATGTGAATCAAACCTATGGCGGTCAGCGGTGGGTGTGGGGATCGGAGTGCAATTTCAAGGCGGACGGAGTCTGGGACATCTGGAATGACGCGCCCGACACGGGATGGGAGCCGACAACGATTCCATGCAAAGCCAGCGACTTCCAGGCAAACACATGGAACCACCTGATCTGGGACGTTCAGCAGGATAGCAACGGCGGCGTGCTTTATAACACGCTGACCATAAATGGCACGGTGAATCAGGTAAACACATCGTATCCGAATCAATTGAATTGGGATCTAGAAGAGATCGACACCGCGTTCCAGATGGATTTGGATGAAGCGGGAGACACCTATCACATTTGGCTTGATGAAATGAATTTGACGGCTTTCTGAAGGCGATTGCTAAAGACACTCTGTGCTACGACGGGATACGCGTAAGCTTGCCGGCTTTCAACCGGAAGCGATCTCCGCGCCACATCACAGTGTGACCGCTTAAGCTCGCGACCCAGATGGCGACGGCCGCTAGGTCGCGGAGCGGAAGCAGCCAAAAAACCTTTAGGCCTTTGCGATCCTCAAGAACGGATCCGGCTGCAACCATCGCAACGGCAAAACGAAGAGCGAGTGTGATACCGAGCGCAACCCAGGCCGACATTGCCCCGCGACTCGCGATGACGGCTAACAAGCCCCACATCACCCCAAACGTAAAGAGCAAACCTAGGTATCCGCCGGCGCGAGCATCGCGCACTCCGCGCGCCCAACGCAGTTGATGGGAAAAGAATTCCCGCATGGTGTAGGCCGGCAAATAGGTTTCGACGACCACATCCGACAACTCTACCGCCAATCCAAGGCCCGCAATACGTTTTCCCAATTCGTAGTCATCGGCGAGATAATCCACGAACGATAGAAAGCCCCCAATCCTCTCCAACTCGGCGCGGCGAAATACCAGCGTCGAACCCAGCCCGAAGCGAATCCCACTTTCGACCTGCCTGGCCACCAAAACGCCTGGACAAAAATCAGTGCTGATTCCCAGTTGCTCCAGCCGTGAACCCAGCGTTGCGGCTGCGACTCCGCGATAAAGACAGGTGACCAGGCCAACGCGCGAGTCGGCCAGCGGCGCCACCACTCCCCGCAGATAGCCTGCCTCAACGCGGATGTCGCTGTCATTCACAATCAGGTGATCGTAGCGCGCTTCCGCCAGCATCTGTGCCAGATTGCTGACCTTTACATTCGCACCCAGGATCTTCGGACAATGAACCAGATGAATTCTGCGACCGGGAAATTCAGCCTGCAGTTTATTCACACTCTCAATCGCAGGATCATGCGGATCGCTCACGCCAAAGATGATTTCGTATTCCGGATAGTCTTGCAGGCAGTGGCTGCGAAAGCTTTGATAAATTTCGGGATCGACTCCTTTCAGAGGTTTCAGAATCGATACCGGCGGCAAAACCGGTGTGAGGCAGCTTGCCACAGAGCGGGCTTCACGCGCGGCTTTTCGCTCACGCAAAAATCCTGCGGCGGTCCACAAGCACAGAAGATAGTAGATCGAACTGGAAGCAGTACCGAAGAGAGCGACGATCTGAATGGCTCTGACGATGGAGTGAATCATGCACGAGCGCAGGGCAAACTATTCGTAACGCAGCGCGACTTATTCGTAACGTAAAGCCTCAATCGGATCGAGGTTTGCCGCCTTCCACGCAGGATAGATACCGAACACCAGCCCAACACCCGCGGCAGAAGTGAAACCAAAAATTGTCCAGAACATGGACATGCGGGCCGGCAGCGAAGGCCAGACTACTGGAATGATCCACACGATGAGCGCGCCTAGGAGAACGCCGATGACTCCTCCAACTGCTGTAAGAATGATGGCCTCAAGAGTAAACTGCAACAGTACGTCACGCTTGCGCGCGCCGATGGCCTTGCGGACGCCAATCTCCCGCGTTCTCTCGGTCACGCTCACCAGCATAATATTCATTACGCCGACGCCGCCCACAATCAGCCCCACGCTAGAAATCGCAAACATGCCGATAAACAGCATTCCCGTGAGCTGGTTCCATACGTCGGAAATCGAGTCCGCCGTGAAGACCGCGAAATTATCCGGCTTGTCGGCGGGTACTCTACGGCGGCGGCGCAGCAGTTGGCGGGTTTCGTCGATCGCTTTCGGTACGTCGTCGTGCGACGTGGCCTTAATGCTGATCCAGTGTTGCTTCAACTCCGGATGCAGCTTGCGCAACGTGCTGAGCGGGAAAAAGGCCTTGTTGTCCTCTGGATTCTTGCCTCCGCCAAACACCGACTTGACCTGCTTGGCGACTCCAATCACGGTGAACAGTTCGCCTTCAATGCTCACTTCTTTCCCCAGCGGGTCGTTCACGCCGAACAGTTCTTCAGCGGTGTCGGACCCGAGCAACACCACCGGCGAGTGATGCTCTTCGTCCGCTTCGCCGAACCAGCGGCCGGATGCAATCTGCAAATCGAACACGTCCTTCGCGGAGGCCTGATCGCCCTCAAGAATCGTATTCTTGGCTTTCTTGTCGCCATACTTCACGGCGAACGATCCTACTCCAAGTTCCGGGCGGAAATAGCGCAGGCCGGCGGTCACGGCCTTGACATGCGGCAGATCGCGAATGGCGACGGCATCGTCATAGGTCAACTCTCTGCGCAGGCGCATTTCCTCAGTAGGCCGACCGAAGGTGAACGGTTCGATGTGAAATGCGAAGATCACGTTGGAGCCGATGCTGGTAACGATGCCTTCCACGTTGTCGTTCAGCCCGCGCCCGATCGAAGAGACGCTGATGACGACCGCAACTCCGATCACAATGCCCAGCACGGTCAGCGACGAGCGCAGTTTGTTGCCCCAGAGGGTATCGGTCGCCATCTGGATAATCTCGCCGAATTCATCGCGTTTAATCATCGAAAGCCCGCTAAAGCAATTTAGTAATTGTGTAACTTAGTAATTTTGTAATTTGAAACCAACAGCCGCGGCTTCAAATTACCCAATTACTAAATTACAAAATTACTCAATCTTTCTACATCTCAAATCGTAGCGCCACAATGGGGTCGAGCTTCGCCGCTTTGCGTGCGGGGTAGACTCCAAAGAACACGCCGACGCTCGCCGCCACGATTAACCCTGCCGCAACTGCCCACAGTTTAATCGCCGAAGGCATCCCAATTAGTGCGGTTACCCCCAGTGCGACGGCAGCTCCAACCAGCACACCCAGCGCGCCGCCCAACAGCGACAGCGTCACCGACTCGATCAGGAATTGCATCAGCACATCGTCGCGCGTGGCGCCGAGCGCCTTGCGAATTCCGATCTCCCGCGTGCGTTCGGTGACCGCAACCAGCATGATGTTCATGATGACAATGCCGCCCACCACCAGCGCGATGGCAGCCACGCCAATAGTCGCCATAAAAAATGTGCTGCTGAAGTCCTTCCAAATTCCCAGCAGGCTGGCATTGGTTTCGATATCGAAACTGTCGCCGGCTCCGATGCGGTCGTGACGATGCGCGCGCAATGCGACGCGGGCTTCGTCAACCGCTTCGTTCAGCGAAGCGCCAGCAGCAGCCGCCTTTCCAGAAATCCGGATGCTGTCTGTGTGCGCTCCATATTGCTTAAGGTAGGCAGTGATCGGAATCATCACGTAGTTGTCCAGACTCTGGCCCAGGGTCTTACCTTTCTTTTTCCCGACTCCCACCACCTGATAGGTCCAGCCATCCAATCGAATTTCTCTACCCATAGGATCGATGCCCGGCATCAGGTGCTCGACGATATCGGTTCCAACCACCGCGACCAGAGACCTGTTGTTCAAGTCGGTTTCGGTCAGCATGCGTCCTGCCGTCAGGTCAGTATCATAGATGGGCGCCATCGAAGGGGTGATCCCCTGTACCGTCGTGTCGCTGATCGATTGCTCGGCGTACTTAACATGTCCAGTACTGTTGCGCAGGGCAGCGCCCACATAGTCACAGTGGCGGCAGGCCGCAAGCACAGCCTGATAGTCCTCCAGTTCCAGATTCTTGCGCTTCTCCGCCTCAAGGAAGTGCTCGACGTTAGTTTCGACTGGTGAAAACTTGGACATAATAAAAACGTCGGCGCCCAGGTTGAAGATTTTGCCCGCCACATATCCATCGATGCCGGCCACGAAGGTGACAACCGCGATTACCGCCGCAACTCCGATCACAATGGCAAGAGTCGAGAGCACCGAGCGAAGCTTGTTCACCCACAGCGACTGAAAGGCGATTCGGATGGCTTCGAGAGTGTTCATGAGTTCGGCTTCCGGACCGGCCTCCGGATTGGCACTTGACCGTTGGCAATAAGTCTACCAGCCAAACTCTAATCCATGGTCGCAATGCAGACGAAGGCAGGAAAGCCGAAACCGGAGGCCCCGGAAGCCGGGAGAGCCGCACTCTAGCAAGTCCGTGGCGGAGCACCATCACAGGCCGAAATCTTACCGGTAAGCACTTCGATTTGCAGGCAATGCCCCATGTCTGGCTTCCAGGTCCCGCCGTCGAGAACACAGCGCTGCACGCCAATCCTCTGGTTCAGCGGTGCCGTGGTGCTGGCCAATTTTTTAAGGCAGGCTACTTGATAGTTGTACGCATCATTGGAATCCATCCATTTTGGCGCAATTATTTCCCGGTCGAATCTCCAGGCGCGGCCACTTAGATCCACAGAGGTGTAGACCTTCAATTTGTAGTTGGGGATCGGAAGCGGAGTATCGAATTCGGCTCCCATTTCGTTCTCAAGTTCGTATTCTAGTTCCCTCAAAACATCTTCTACGGCTCCATCGATTGTGGAACGATCCCTCATGGCTCACCTCGGCATTTTTTTCAGCGGCCCACCAACTAACGCAGATATTGTTGGCTGCAATCGTGCGAAGCGCAAGTCGCCGATTCAGGGTCGCTTCTTTAAGGTAGCTAGCGGCATCGTATAATGAACAAGTTGGCAGCTGGGCCGGACGGTCGCTTTCCGCGTCTTCGGACGCGGGGAGAGGAAAGTCCGAACTCCGCAGAGCAGTGTGCCGGATAACGTCCGGGAGGCCGGGTTCAAGCCCGTCCGACGGAAAGTGCCACAGAAAACATACCGCCCCGCTGTCATTGTGGGCACTCGTTAAAGGAAGCGTGCCGGACGCGCGTTTGTTGCGTCGCGAAAAACGCGACACGTCGCGCGGCACGCCCAGATCCTTCGCTCGGCAAAGAACGCCGCGCTCAGGATGACAAGTGCCTGGAATGACATCGGGGTAAGGGTGAAAAGGTGCGGTAAGAGCGCACCGCCGCGGCAGTAATGCAGCGGGCAGGGCAAACCACACACGGAGCAAGACCAAATAGGAAGGGAGTTTGAAACGTGACTCTCACGAGTCAGGCTTCGATACGTGCCGGCTCGGTGCGTAAAACCTTCGGGTAGGTCGCTAGAGCCGCGCAGTAATGCGCAGCCCAGAGGAATGGCCGTCCCACCGGAGCAATCCGGCGGACAGAATTCGGCTTACAGGTCCGGCTGCCACAAATGTTTCTTTTGCAGTTTCGCTCCGACGTTTTACTTAGGCGTACCCTTCACGTACTTGCTCATCCAGTTGTTCATCTCCCAGTACATGTGGAGCACCGATTCTCGCGCCGCGTAGCCGTGCGATTCCAGCGGCAGCAGCACAAATCGAACCGTACCTCCTTGTCCTTTGATCGCACTGAACAGGCGTTCGCTTTGAATCGGGAATGTACCCGTATTGTTGTCGGCCTCGCCGTGGATCAGCAGAATCGGGGTCTTGATCTTGTCGGCATAAGAGAATGGAGACATCTTGTAGTAGATTTCCGGCGCCTGCCAGTAGGTGCGCTCCTCGTTCTGGAATCCGAAGGGTGTGAGCGTGCGGTTGTAAGCTCCGCTGCGCGCGATGCCCGCTTTGAATAAGTTGCTGTGCGCCAGCAGATTCGCCGTCATGAACGCGCCATAGGAGTGACCCATCACCGCAACCCGATTTCGATCGACGACTCCAAGGCGCACTCCTTCGTCAATCACCGCCTGCGCGCTGGCAACAAGTTGCTCTACGTACGTATCATTCGGCTCCGCCTGGCCCTCGCCAACGATCGGGATGGTCGCGTTCTCCAAAACCGCATAACCCTGCGTGACAAACGGCACGGGCGACCCCCAGGAAAGAATGGGAAACTCGTTCGGCGATCCCCGCATCTGCCCGGCCGCCGCTCTGGTCTTGTACTCGGTCGGATATGCTTCCATTAGCGTCGGGAGTGGCCCGTCCTCTTTTTTGTAGCCGACCGGTAAGTAGAGGTTTGCGCTCAGCTCCACTCCGTCAGCCCGCTTGTATTTGAGGATTTGTTTTTTTGGAATTGGCGCGTTGCCGTACGGATTCGGCAAGAATGTCACCTGCCGGGACTGGTCTTTCCCCAGGTTCTTAATGTAGTAATTTGGAGACAGTTCCGGTGACTCACGCCGAAAAATGAGGGTCGGGCTCTCTGCATTCAATATGGCTGAGGGAGACTCAAAGAATTGCCCCTCCGACTGCCATAGTTGTTTGCTCTCGCCGGTCGTAGTGCTCATCACGGAGACAAAGGGCCGGTCTCCTTCGGGCGATGCCCCCTGTGCGTGCAGGTATATGCCGCCTGCATCCGGGGTTGTCTGTAAAACATTTTGGCCGGCCGCATTCATCTGCACAAACGGTTTGCCGGGATCATGATAACGGTCTTCGAATGAACCTTCGAACAGCGTAACCGCAGGAGCCGCGGCATCTGGAGAAACTTTCGCAATGATCCGCTTGCGGTCCTTCCAGCGCCGTTCTTCCACTACCGCCAGCTGGCCGTTGCCCCACGTTACATTTTCATACCGAAGCGGAATCTCCGCTAGCTTGCGCGGCGCACCTGCGAACGGCGCATCGAGAAGGAAAAGAGTGTCATGGACCGGCACATCTTTTCGCGGATCGCCTCCATCGCCCGCTTCCACCCAAAATACCGTCGCTGCAGCGTCGCTGCGCCATTCGAACTCCCGAGGCCCAGCAGCCACGGCATCGTGGATGTTCGGGATTGTGTCTTCGAGCGGCTTATCCACCAATTGCTTGCTTTCCCCGGTCGCCAGGTTGATGGTCAGCACGCGTTCGGGAAATGTCTCAAACGGCAGCAAGTATGAGTAAGGAGGATGCCGCTCGTCGATCATCACCCAGCGGCCGTCCGGCGAAGGCGAGGCGCTCTCGATCACTCCCGGCTTCCCGACCGCTTTGCTCGTGCCGTCCAGACGCACGACCCGGGTTTGTGCGGTCGCATAGAAATCAAAAATCTGTTCATCCTCCGGGCTTTTCAGAAGGTCTTCATACGTTGGTCCCGGCGTTACACGGCCGAGATTTTCCTGAATCACAGGTCCCGCAGGAACCTCGCTGCGCTTGGGGGCAAGGCCTCTGTCCTTCGGAATTGATTTGCAAATCAGGCTCTGACTGTCGCCCGTCCACATGCAAGGAGAACCGAAGATTCCATTCAGTGCAATACCCGGCAAGCGCGTGGCCTTAGCAGAGGCTACATCGACGATCCATAAACTCAGCCCGGCATCGGTGGCATTGTCACTGATGTTCACAAACGAAATGTGGCGCGCATCTGGCGCCCAGGCTGCGAAACGAATCTTTGCATTTGCTGGTATGCCTGTGACCGCCTTCTCGGGACCATCCGGTAGAGTTTTGAGCCTCAATCCCGTGATGTAGCGCCCACGGCTCGGGCCATTTGTCCTGGGATTAAAGCGCAGCCCTGCCAGCCGCAACTCTGGCTGCGCAAGATCCGCAATCGAAGGCAGGCCCGAGATTGATTCAATCAAGATCGACTGCTTGCCGGCGCTATCTTTTGGTGAGACCTCGACGCTTGGAGTGGGCCTCGTATCAACCAGTTCCACAATTGCCTTGGGAGGCTCTTGGTATTTGAGATCGGTCTGAGCCTGCATCCGGCAGAACGACAGGAGAAGAAGAACTGTAGCCGCGCCAGCAAGTGCGCGAGGCTGGATAAAGCGCATGGGCATACCCCTTTTGACTGTTCGCTTAAAAAAGTCAAGAAATGTCGAACCGCACATTTTCCACGTAACCCTGGACTGAGGCAACAACCTTTTTCCAGTTGGTGATGAAATATCGAGTCTATGCCCTCGAACGAAGGGCCTGCGGCGGCTCCGGGATCGGTTCGATCTTCCCTAGTAAGAAGATGTAGCCAACGATCCCCAGCAGCAGAATGACGGTTGCGGTTACGAAAGCCGCGGCGAAGGAGTGCGTCAACGACACGATGTATCCGGTAACGATGGGCGCGGAAATTGCCGCGATCTGTCCGCAAAGATTCACTGCGCCGGCGAGCGTACCCACGCTTTCCCGCGGCGAAATGAGAGAAGGAATGGTCCACGCTACGGGAGCGGCCGCAGCCAGTCCACCCAGGGCAAGGCTGATCCAGATCAGTGCGGCCGTCGGCGTGTGGGCGCCCGCTGCGCCGAAGATCGCAAGACCGAAGGACATTCCAGCGACCAACACCGTTTGACGAACCCGGTTTGCATTCCAGCCGCGCTGGATGAGCGCATCCACCAGCCATCCGCCAACCAGCAGGTCGGTGAACGTTGCGAACAGCCAGGGCACGCTGGTGTAGAAAATCGAGTGAAACAAGTCCGCGTGCAGCGAAACCGAAAGATAGCTGGGAAGCCACGTCAGCAAAAGAAAGAAAGTGTAGTTATAAGCGCCCCATCCCAGCGCTAGTCCGTAGACCTTGCGTTGCTGCAAAAGATAGCCCAGCGAGCTGCCACTTTGGTCCCTCTTTTCATCTTCCAGTTGTGCGCCGCCTTGCAGAATAAATTCTAATTCGCGCGGCGCAAGTCCGGTGTCTTCCCGGGGATTCTTGTAGATCAAATAAAACAGCACGAAATAAAAAAGACTGATCATTCCTGTAGCGGCAAAACTCCAGCGCCAGCCGAAATGCAAGAGCAGCAGGCCGATCAGCGGGACTCCAATTGCGGTAGAGAATTTTGCCGCGGCATCGGTGAATGCAGTGGCCATTCCTCTTTCTTCCCGGGTAAACCAATAGCCCAACGCTTTAGCATTCGCCGGAAATGTAGGAGATTCGCTCACCCCCAAAAGAAAGCGCGCTGCAAAAAATGAGCTGAGACCAGGGGCAATAGCTGCTGCGAAAGAAGAAACGCTCCAGAGGAACGCGCTGATTCGCCCCACGCGCCGTACGCCCCAGCGGTCGAGCAATACGCCGCAAGGCATCTGCATCACTGCGTAAGTCCAACTGAAGGCGCTGGAAAGATAACCGAACGCCATTAGCGACAAGCCGAACGAATCATGCAACGCATCGCGAGAGACCGACAGGTTGATGCGATCGAAGAAATTTACCAGCACTCCGAAAGCGAGCAGAAAGGCGATTCGCCAGCGCCGGCGCGGTACTCCGAGATGATTCGAGATGCTTTGCGGCAGTCGGTTCCGGTTCCCTTTACCCGGCCAATTCTGGATTGTCGTACTTCAGGCCCTGCACCACGCCGCGCAGTTCGGCGAGGCCTTTCAACCGGCCCACCAGCGAGTAGCCCGGATATACTTTCTTGCCGATGTCGTCGGCTAGAAGATGTCCGTGGTCGGGACGCATTGGAATCTGATGGTCGGACCGGCCCACGCGTCGCCGACGAACCTCTTCTTCCAGCATGGCGCGGATCACGCCCACCATATTAGAGCTGCCGTCGAGATGTTCGGCCTCGTGGAAAGATCCATCTGCTTCTCGTGTTACCTGACGGAGATGTACAAAGTGACAGCGACTGCCGAATTCCCGAGCCATGGCTAGCAGATCGTTGTCCGCTCGGGCTCCCAACGACCCGACACAGAACGTCAAGCCGTTTGCCGGGGAATCACACGCGGCGAAAATCGCCCTCACATCCTCCGCGGTCGAGACCACGCGCGGAACTCCAAACAGCGGCCACGGCGGATCGTCCGGATGGATGGCCAGGCGAATTCCGTTCTCCTCCGCCACCGGCACAACCTCCTGCAGGAACGCAGCAAGGTTGGTTCGTAACTGTTCCGTTCCTCCTTGATATTCGGCGATCAACCCGCGGACCGTCTCGCGATCGTACGTTGCTTCACCAGGAAGGCCGGCGATGATCGTGCGTTCCAGACGATTTCGTTCCGCCTCCGGCATCGCGCGGAAGCGTTCGTCGGCGGCTCGAATTCGTTCTGCGGAATAATCGGCTTCAGCACTTTCACGTTGGAGCATGAATAAATCGTAGGCCGCGAAATCCACCGCATCGAAACGAAGCGCATAACCCGTACTCGGCAGGCGCCATTGCAAATCGGTACGCGTCCAATCCATGACCGGCATGAAGTTATAGCAAACGACTTTCACGCCTGCCTTTGCGATCGCGGCCAGCGTATCTTTCCACGCGCCGATGAATTGCCGGTAAGGTCCGGAACGAAGCTTGATGGAATTGTGGACGGGAATGCTTTCCACGACTGACCAGACGAAGCCCGCGGCAGTAATCTCATCTCGGCGTTTGAGCACTTCGTCGAGGGGCCAGGCTTCGCCGCGGTAGAGATGATGCAGGGCAGAGACAATTCCGGTCGCCCCCGCTTGCTTGATGTGATCGAGGGGCACGGCGTCATCCGGACCAAACCATCGCCAGGTTTCCTGCATGCCCTGATGTTAACTCAGGACTCTCTCGCCGCCAGCGTGCGTCGATCTTGCCCTGATTGACAGTTCTCGCCGTCTCCGGTCCAATAGCTTATGCGGTCGCAACGGTCCGGTGATGCAGGCATGCCGGAATAGCTGCGGCCAATTCGCTATTCATTCACATCATACGTTCACTCAGGAGAATGCCCATGTCAGCACCCAGCCGCCGCCCGGAGATTCGCCGGCGCCGCGCCCGTCAACACAAGATCACTACACTCCGAAAACGATTGGCTTCAGCGCAGACCGACGCCGATCGCAACCGTGTCACCGCCAAATTGCACAAGCTGGCCATCGCGTCGCCGGGCCAACCGCTATTGAAGTAGGTCGGGATTGAAGTAAACGCGTGCAGGCGCAGAGTCGGATGTTTTTATCCAGCTTTGTGGTCTCAGATTTGAAGACTGCGAAGAAGATGCAAATCAGACGACACCGGCAGCATTCTTACTTCCCCTGACATTCGATTGTCCGGGAGATTCCGAATTGTCTTCCGGACCGAGGACTTCCTGATAAACCTCCCTGATGCGGAGGACGGATTTCTCCCACGAAAACTTTGCCGCCTGCCGGTAGCTGCGTTCTTTCATCTTTTCGCGAAGAGGCTGATCCATCAGCACCCGGTACAAAGCTCTCATGATTTCGAAAACGTTCTCCGGGTGAACCAGCACCGCGGCGTTTCCTACCACCTCCGGCAGTGAAGTAACATTTGAGGTCACGACGGGCGTGCCGTGGGCCATTGCCTCCAACGGCGGCAAACCAAACCCCTCATACAACGACGGGAAAACAAAAATCTTGGCGGAGTCGTAAAAAGTCCGCAGGACCTCGATCGGTACAAAGCCGAGGAACCGTACATCGTTCTGCACGCCGCTTCGGATCACGGTGCGCCGCAGGTCCGGATTACCGGAAACGTCATCCCCAATAATGATGAGCTTGAGATCGGGAAACGCATGATCTTTCTGCAATTCGGTTTTCAATGCCGAAAATGCCTCAATCATGCGCACGACGTTCTTGTGCGGACTGATTCTTCCCGCATAGAGCAGAAAGGGATACGTTACCTGATAGCGCTCGGCAATCAACTGGCGGTCGGCGGCGCTTGCCGGCCCGTGAAGCAGCCTCTCATCGATTGCGTTGTAAACCACCTCGATGCGCCCTGAGGGGATTGCAAAAAGTTTTTCGATTTCAATCTTCGTGAAGTTCGAAACCGCAAGAATGCGCGCCGCTCCGCGCAATACGCGCTTCGTCAACTGGAAGTGCATCGATCTCCAGAACCCGGCTTGCTCGCGCGCCCGCGAAAGATGCTCGAGAATATCGTGCACCGTCATCACGTAAGGGCAGGGCAGCATTCGGGGGATGGAGAACAAATTCGGAATATGCACCAGATCGCATCCGAGCCGCTCGACCGTCGTGCGGAATTCCCAATAACCCATCGCTGAGCGCTCCGGTTCAGCCAGAGGGACGGCCTGAAAGTTCGAGGGAAGAGAACCGATTTCCTTAACTTTGTCGGGAGGTCCGATGAGAAAGTAAGTGGTCTCGTGGTCAAGGCGTCCCAGCGTGCGCACTACATTGCGAATGTAGGTGCCCACGCCGAACTCGGTCATCCGCCGAATGTCGATGGCGATCTTCACGGATGGCATTTAATCACAGTGCGCGCTCGACGTCCGAGCAGAATTGCAGTGGAATCTTGTTTTGCCCTAAGCCCTGACCTCGGCTTGCGCTTTGGCCCTACGCCCAGCATACAGCGGGAACGCTTCGCAGAGTTCGAGCACTTGCTGGCGGATCTTCGTGAGCATACTGGCGTCGTTTCGGTGAAGTAGCGCATCCGCGATCCAGCGGCCGACCTGCCGCATCTCCGCTTCTTTCATTCCGCGTGTGGTCAGCGCCGGAGAGCCAATGCGAATGCCGCTGGGCTTCAGTGGCGGATTTACATCGAAAGGAATGGCGTTCTTGTTGACCGTGATTCCAGCCTCGCCCAAGGCTTTCTCAGCATCGCTACCCAGCATGCCCTTCGAAAAAACATCGACCAGCATCACGTGCGTATCCGTCCCACCGGAAATGATGCGAAAGCCTTCACTGGCCAGAGTCTCCGCCAGCACTTTTGCGTTGGCTACGACTTGCTTCGCGTAATCGCGGAACTCGGGCCGCATGGCTTCCAGAAAGCAGATCGCTTTCGCCGCGATGATGTGCATCAGCGGGCCGCCTTGCATTCCTGGGAAAACAACTTTGTCGATTGCGGCCGCAAACTCCGCCTTGGAAAGAATCATGCCAGCCCGCGGCCCGCGCAGGGTCTTATGCGTCGTAGAAGTAACAATGTGCGCGTGCGGCACCGGCGATGGATGGGCGCCGCCTGCAACCAGTCCCGCAAAATGCGCCATGTCGACCAGAAAGAGCGCGTCGACTTTATCTGCAATCTGCCGCATGCGGGCAAAGTCGATGATGCGCGGATAAGCGCTGCCCCCGCCGATAATCAGCTTCGGCCGCTCTTGCTCCGCTAACTTCTCCAGCGCGTCGTAGTCGATCGTCTCCGTTTCTTTGGTTACGCCATAAGGAACGATCTTGTAAGTCTTCCCAGAAAAATTAAGATGATGCCCGTGCGTGAGATGCCCGCCGTGAGCCAGGTTCAATCCAAGAATTGTGTCGCCTGGCTGCAGCACAGCGGCGTAGGCCTCCATGTTGGCCTGCGATCCAGCATGGGGTTGCACGTTAGCATGTTCTGCGCCAAATAATTGCTTGGCGCGGTCGCGCGCCAGGTTCTCGACCACATCGGCAAACTCGCACCCGCCGTAGTAGCGCTTGCCGGGATAGCCCTCGGCATACTTGTTGGTGAATACCGACCCAGCGGCTTCGAGCACCGCTTCGCTGACAAAATTTTCCGAAGCGATCAGCTCCAAACCCTCATGCTGACGCCGCGTTTCGTTGTCGATGGCAGCGGCAATCTGCGGATCGGATTCGTAGAGCAGGCGGTACATCTTGTTCGAAGCTGCAGAATTCTTCATGGTTTTTCCTGGATCGTGCTATACACATCTGGCCGGTGGCGTTCCATAAATCTTTCCGGCATTTTTACAGGCGAAAAACCAACCTGCGAATAAAGATCGTGCGCATCGCGGGTAGTCAGAATCCAGCGCCGCAAGTTCTGCAGCGCGGGATGCTGCATGATGCATTCCATCAACCACTTCCCCAGCCCGCGGCCGCGATGCGTCTCGAGCACGAAAACATCTCCGACATAAGCGATGGTGGCGAAGTCGCTGATTACCCGGGCAAATCCGATCTGCTCGCCATCGCCCTCATAAATCCCAAAACAGAGAGCGTGCTCGATCGACCGCGCCACGACTTCTCGCGGAATGCCTTTCGCCCAATAGCAATTGGTCAAGAAACCGTGAACCACGTCTAAATCCAACCGCGTGGGATCGGTGCTAACCAAAAACTCATCACGCCGGTACTCCGCTGCCACGTCGGAATCAATCATGCGACCGGTCGCCATGCCACATTCTACCGCTTTGCAGCGACGCATTGCTCCGAGGGCCGTTGCGCTACGGATCAAACGCGGTCCGCAGGAACGAAGCCATCTGCCACCCATCCATATACTTGAAAGGCGTTTCTCCGGTGGTGTAGTGGCCGCAGGGAAGAACCACGACTTTGTAGTCGAGTCCGTGACGGGCGAATTCGTCTACTGCGTTGCGCGAGAGTTCCGGCAGAAAAGTCAAATCGTAATTCGCATAAATAATCAACGACTTCTTTGGCCAGCGCGCGAACTTATCGAAGTACGACATGGGACTCACGGCGAGCCATGACTGCCGCAATTCTTCCAACCCAATCTTCTGCTCGATGCCCTGCCGGATATGCCGGGTCGACTGCCCATGCCACACTACATCGGCGACATAGGTCGACGCATGATTGAAAACCGCCGCGCGCACCCGCGGATCGTGCGCGGCTGCGATGAATGCATAACACGATCCCAGGCTGGTGCCGAGAATGCCAAGCTTTGTGTAGCCCTGCTGCTCAAGCCAATCGAAACAGCTGCGGATATCCGAGACGCCTTGACGGAGGGCGTCGAGTGTGCGGCCAATATTCGCGGACACGGCATAATCGGCGCGGCGCGTTTCGGCTGGCATGCGGATATCGTGATACGGCATGCTCATGCGCAGCACCGCGATACCCAGCAGGTTGAGCACGCGGCAAAAGCTGTTGTACGCGATCGCGTCCGCATTCCAGTGCGGCAACAGAACGACTGCGCGCCTTCCCCGTGCCGGAAACCAGCGCGCGTTCACAAGATTATTTTCCGGATAAGGCGTGCGCACGGATGAAGTGAAACGAAGGAACTCCGCCGAAGTGCCTTTGACTTTTTCCTCCAGCTTTGGATCGGGCACTTCGCGCGTAGAGAAAACTTTGACTTCGCGGGTCTCCAGCCTGAAATCAGTTGGCCGTGCGTAGGAATAGAACTGGTCGCTGTCGGCCACGATTCGCCGATTGAAGTCATGGAAAAACTTTTCTGGATCATCCGGCTGCTGTCCCGGCCGACAGCCATTCCGGCAAGGCCAGTCCCGCGCCCACTCCACACCCCATTCCAGTGGACGCACCACGCGGTTGTTGTCCACCGAAGTGAGCCGGTGCTCCCAATCGTACATCCATTGTGCATAGCGCGAAGGCATGTACTTCGAGGATAACAAACGGTTAAGTGATCATCAGCCTCCCTTGCAGCGAACCGCAAGAGCGGACATTGGACGGAAGCGGGAGTACACCGGAACTCGTCCCGCGGCGAGAGAGTCAATCTAGGCTGGATCCGTGCACGGCAAGTGTTTGACTGTAGCTACGATTGGAGCTACAATACATTTGGAGTTGCGCTTCGCCTCTCCGTCAGGGATTAGACACCCCTGCCCAGCGACTCCAACAAGCCGGGAAAACTAGGGAGAGGGCCGAAGCCCCGCCGGAAGGTGTCCGGCCCGTCCGAGGGAACTGAGAGTCCCCCACTGCTGCATTACCCCAAACTCAGCATAGCCCGAAGCTGACCTTGCTTAAGGTAAACCGGGCGGTCTGCAAGCTCACTAGATATAGAAAGCGAGTTTGCTATGCCCAAAGGAGTAAATGCACGACCGACGTTCGAGTGGGACGAGAGAAAGAATCAACAAAACATCAAGAAGCATGGCCTCGACTTCAGGGACGCGGAGAAAATGTTTCGAGGCGTGGTGGCCGAGCCAGACACGCGGGAAGACTACGGAGAGAAGCGGTGGGTAGGACTGGGTACGAGCCGGGGCCGCATCTTGCAGGTCGTATTCGCGGAACGTGGCCCCGACACCGTTCGGATCATCTCACTAAGAAAGGCAACTCGGCGTGAAATCGAACAATACAAAAAGAAGATCCAGGACGGATTGGAAGAGGGTTGACGCCATGAAGGACTCCGACATCGATTTTTCGGACTCGCCGGAACTCGGCCCTGACTTCTTCAAGAACGCCATAATCTGGCCGGGGCCGAAGAAGCAGATTACCTTGCGTGTCGATCCCGACGTGCTGACGTTCTTTCGCAAGCATGGTCGTGGCTACCAGACCACGATGAACGCCGTCTTGCGAAAATATATGGAAGCCAGAAAGGCAATGGCCTCGGCACAGGCGAAGTGATGCGCTTGGGGGCTGCGGGTAAACACCAGGGTCCCTCGCTTCGCTCGGGATGACAAGCTTGTTGGCACAAAGCACGTGCCTCTAGTTCCCGTACTTCCGCGGCACCCGCTTGGAAATGTTGCAGAGAATTTCGTAGGGCGAGCTATTCGCCAGCCGCGCATGTTCCAGTGCATCAACGCTCAAGCCGTCGCGGGTTCCGAGCAGAATCACTTCGTCTCCAACCGCAATTCCAGGAATGCCGGTTACATCCACCAGCGTGAGGTCCATGGAGATGCTGCCGATGATCGGCGCGTAGTGGTCGCGAACAATCACGCGGCCGCGATTCGAAAGCTGGCGATTGTATCCGTCCGCGTATCCCACTGGTAGGACGGCAACGTTGGCCGGCGCCTTGGTGACGTAAGTTCCGCCGTAGCCGAGCGCCTGATTGGCGGCGAAATTTCGCATTGAAAGAATTCGCGTCTTCCACGTCAGCACCGGCTTTACTGGAAGCCGCAGAGTGCCGCCGCTCACTTCGCGGCCGGCGCGCTGGAACGGTAAATAGTATCCGTACAGCGCCACGCCGGGACGAACCATGTTGTTCCAGGTTTCGCGCCGCGAAATCAGGGCGCTGGTGTTCGCCATGTGAATGAATTCCGGATTGAAGCCCGCGGCTCGCACCATGCGCTGCGCCTCGCCGAAAAGGCGTGACTGCTCGGCCACAGAAGGCGCATCCATAATTTCCGACGAAGCCAGGTGTGTGGAGAGCCCTTCGAGAACAACGTGCGGGGCCGCGTTCAAAGCTTTGAGCACGGCAGGAAGTTCGTCGAGCGACACGCCCAAGCGGCCCATACCCGTATCTACTTTCAGGTGCACAGGCTGCCGCATCGCTCCCGAAGCGGCGGCATTATCGAGAGCCTCAATGTGCCACGGCTCCCACACGGTGGGAGTGAGCCGCAGGCGCGCGATCTCGCTCTCTTCGCCACGCCAGAAGCCTGTCATCAATAACATTCGCGATTCGATGCCGGCCTCACGCAGAGGAATCGCCTCATCGAGTGACGTGACGCCCAACCACTTCGCGCCCTCCACCTCCAGCGCGCGCGAGCATTCCACGGCGCCGTGGCCATAAGCGTCAGCCTTCACTACCGCGCACACGGTCACTCCCGCACCTGCATGCTTCGCCACCGCGTGGAAGTTTTGCCGCAAGTTTCCCAGGGAAACTTCAGCCCAGGTTGGCCGGGTTGCGACACGGCTCGGAATTTCTACAGTGGTCGCCACTCGGCTCGATTATAGCGGGAGCTTGGCGGGCCTCCAGGTTACGCTTGGACTACTCCCAGCAATCCGTGTTTCGTGAATACCGCCGCATTTATCAGTTGCCACTCAGCGAGAAGTTAACGGTGATCTGAGTTTCTACCTCGACCGGCTCATGGTTCAGGACGTAAGGCCGGTAGCGCCACTGGCGCACAGCATCGACGGCCGCACCCACCAGCATGGGATGGCCGGTCAGAACTTTGAGGTTCTCGATCGTTCCTTCTTTGCTGATCACGGCTTGCAGCACCACCATGCCCTGAATGCGCGCGCTCCGAGCCAGCGGAGGATACGCAGGCTGCACTTTGCGTGTCAGATTGCCCTCACTAATACTCGAAACGCGGATTGGAGCGACAGCCGCCGGTCTCGGCGTCACTGGAAGAACTGGCACGCCGGTCCCCAACGAATTGAGCACGCCGACCGGACCACCCGGGCCCGGGCCACCGGGAGTGGATGGACCAGGCAATCCAATCGCCGGCGGGCCATCATCACTGTCACGCTGCAGGCCGTGCGGAATGCTAGCCGGCTGCCTTAAGAAGATTACCGGCGATGCACTCGGCGCGACCGTAGTCCCACCGATCCGCACATGTGTGGGAGGCTCTCCGAGTGGTTGCCCCAGACTGATCGGAGCGGTGAGCTGCCGGAATGTTGGCAAGCCCATCGGCCGGAGCAGCGGCAGGACCAGCAAGAGACCGGTTACCAGGGCCTGCAGCCCGAACGAAGTTAATGTTGTCCAACGACGGCGCGAACGATCCGCCCAGGAC